>Ga0310695_10015382_pt1 | contig 10202 bp, 7 predicted proteins | sample RumenRJG_04DNA_FD_203882 | JGI IMG/M metagenome (GOLD analysis project Ga0310695, IMG submission 203882) | Bovine rumen microbial communities from Lethbridge, Alberta, Canada - RJG_04 (v2) (version 2) | ecosystem: Host-associated > Mammals > Digestive system > Stomach > Rumen | place: Canada... | reverse complement strand
GAGAAAATTGGTTCTGAACCTGGCAACTGCGACCCTACTTACCTCACGCATCAGGCCCGACTGCATTTGCGCGACAATTTCATGACTGCGGAGTGCGGTATGACAGGAGCCAATTTCGGTATCGCTGCCACAGGAGATGTGGTGGTTTGCACCAATGAGGGCAATGCTGACATGAGCACAAGTATCCCCAAACTGCATATCGTCAGTATGGGTATCGAGAAACTCATCCCCGACTATGAGGCGATGGGAGTGTTCCAGCGTCTGCTCGCACGTTGTGGCACAGGGCAGGAAACCACTGTGTATACATCGCATTTCCGTAAGCCGAGACCGGGTGGAGAAATGCACATCGTATTGGTGGATAACGGACGCAGTGAAATACTCGCCAATGAGGAGCATTGGCAGACACTCAAGTGCATGCGTTGCGGAGCATGTATGAACACATGTCCCGTCTATCGGCGCTCGGGTGGATACAGTTATACCTATTTCATCCCTGGCCCAATAGGTGTCAACCTCGGTATGCTCAAGGACAAGGACATGAACTATCACAACCTTTCGGCATGCAGCCTCTGTTGTTCATGCGACAATGTCTGCCCTGTGAAGGTCGACCTCAGCCATCAAATCTATCGATGGCGACAGCAACTCGATGCTTGGCATCATGCGGACGCGATGAAGAAAATGATGTCAAAGGGTATGGGATTCCTCTTTAACCATCCGTCTGTATATACAGGCACACTCAGAATGGCACCTCTCGTCAACGCTCTGCCATCGTTCATGACCGACTTCCGACTGAACGCCTGGAGCATAGGACACACGATGCCTCAGTTCGCCAAGAAATCATTTCATCAACTTTGGAAGGAAGGAAAAGTGAAAAAATGAGCAGCAGAGAAGAAATACTGGGTCGTTTGCGCAAAAACACCCACACCACTTTCGATAAACCACAACTGGATATCCAGGGCATTCAATACGATGACCCGGTAGCACAGTTCATACACATCGCCACAACAGCTGGAGGTGCTAAACTGATGGAGATAAAACCAGAGGATGACATCAACGCAAAAATCCTTGAAGCCTATCCCGATGCCAAGGTCATCAGCAGTAATATACCTGGCGTGAGAGCCGACCGAAACCCTGATGAAGTGGCAGAGGCACAAGACCTCGACGGTACGGATGTGGGGGTCATACAAGGAGAGATTGGAGTGGCCGAAAACGCTTGCATCTGGATACCGCAGACCATGAAGGAGAAGGCCATCTGCTTCATTAGTGAGAACCTGGTCATACTACTCTCGCGCCGTGACATCGTCAACAACATGCACGAGGCTTACAAACGCATTCGGTTCAACGACTATGGCTTCGGAACGTTCATCAGCGGTCCTTCCAAGACTGCCGACATTGAGCAGAGCCTTGTCTATGGTGCACAGGCTGCACGGGGTGTGACCATCTTCCTGACGGAATAATTGGAATAATCAGATATTCACAAGAGTCATTTTTTTATTCCATTTGCCTATAAAACATATTCTCTTTTGATGATTTCTTGATATAAATCACTAATTTTGCATTGAAATCCACTAATGATGAGGAACAAGACGTATTTGCTCTTCATTATATTGTTGGTATTCAGACGAAATGTATTATTAATTCAACTTTCTGAAGTAAAAATGGAAGTAAAAATGGAAGTAAACTCGCTTCGCTCTTGGGAGTTATGTGCTATGCACAGGACAATAGCATTGAATTGCCGTAGTATCGTCCAGCACGAAAGTGCTTATCTTCCAACCTGCTCGGCTGGCTTAACTCCCTATTTAACTTCATTTTATAACTACCGAAACTTCAGTTATTAAGGAATCTAAAACAAATAAACGACAATGATTATGAACAATTGGTTTGAATGCAAGGTTCAGACCCAGAAACAACTTGACTCAGGCAAGATTCAAAAAACAGTGGAACCTTATCTCGTCGACGCCCTGAACTTCACAGAGGCCGAGGCTCGCATCATCAAGGAGGTGTCGCCTTTCTGCAACGGCGAGATGACAGTGACAGATATCAAACGCGTGAAGTACAGTGAACTCTTCCAGACCACCGATTCAGATGCCGACAAATGGTATAAGGTGAAATGCAATTTCATCACCTTCGACGAAAAAACACAGACTGAGAAGAAGCAGGCTTCGTTGATGCTGGTCCAGGCCAGCAGCCTGAAGGACGCCCTGAAACGATTCGAGGAGGGGATGAAAGGCAGTATGATGGATTATGTGGTCGCCATGGTGCAGGAAACCAATTTGCTTGATGTTTATCCATACGAGCCTTTGGTGGAAGCCGACGACAAACCTGAATACGAACAATAACACATCCCCTGGAGTATGGGCAACATTACATTGAACCTCAAGTCTGTGACGGATGACCTGAAAGAGGGGGTGAGACTTGTTGCTATATCCAAGTTCCATCCTGCCGAGAGCATTCTCGAAGCATACCAAGCAGGACAACGTGTTTTCGGAGAGAGCCATGTGCAAGAACTGCTGGTCAAACAACAGGAGCTGCCTTCCGACATTGAATGGCATTTCATCGGCCATCTCCAAACCAACAAGGTGAAGTATATCGCTCCGTTCATCTCCCTCATCCATGCTGTTGACACACCCAAGTTGTTGCGTGAAATCGACAAGCAGGGGCAGAAGAATGAGCGAGTACTCCATTGTCTGCTCGAACTCCATATCGCGGCTGAGGAAACCAAATACGGATTCAGTCACGACGAACTCATGGCCTTTTTAGAGGATGGCGAATGGAGGACAATGGCTCATGTGAGCATCGACGGACTGATGTGCATGGCTACCTACACGGATGACGAGGAACAGATAAGAGGAGAGTTCCATTTGGCCAAACAAATCTTCGACGAGGTGAAAGAACGGTATTTTGCCGAACAACCCTCTTTCTGCGAGTTGTCTATGGGAATGAGTCACGACTATCCCATTGCCATGGATGAGGGAAGCACACTCATCCGTGTGGGCAGCAAGATTTTCGGCGAAAGGGTCTATGCTTAACTTCCTACCAGAACGACTGCATGAACTCCCTTCTCAACTCCTTTTTATCACTTCCGAAACTTTAGTTTCCTTAGAACTCGTAGAATTATCACTCAACAATTCTGGCCGTATGAATTTAGAGAAAAACAAAGAAGTGGCGCGTGAGATTGCCAGGAGTTATTACACCCTCAGTCTCGAAGCGCTCACCATGCTGGCTGAGATTATCATCCCTATGAAGTTCAGACGAGGTTCCATCGTGTTGAAAGAAGGGGAAGTCAGCGACTACATGTATTATGTGGAGAAAGGGCTCATACGTCAGTTCTACAAGAAGAACAACAAGGAAGTGACAGAGCATATCTCCTACGAGGGAGGTATGGTCATCTGCATCGAGAGCTTCTTCCAACGTCAGCCCACACGACTGATGGTGCATGCTCTGGAAACGAGCGTCCTCTATGCCATACCCTACGACAAGTTGCAGAAACTGACGGAGCAGTCGTACGAGATGTGCCAGTTGATGTTCAAGTTCCTCGAGCGCTCGTTGATTCTCTCCCAGCAGAAAGCCGACACATTGCGGTTTGAAACGGCCATGGAACGGTATGTACGAACCTTGCGCGACCATCCCGACATCATCAGGCGTTCACCACTGCATTATGTGGCATCGTATCTGCAGATGACACCTGAGACACTCAGCCGAGTCAGGGCTGCATACGAGGCCAACAAAGAATAACGAGGAAGGCATCAAGCATTACACCACCACAAACACAGGCATGATAGAGAAAGAGCATAACGAAGATGCAGAAACGCTGAAAACGGCTGCAGAACCCATCGGTGAAGCCGCAGACGTCACCTACGACCACGTGATTAAATACACGGGGCTCTTCGGTGGTGTCCAGGGCATCACAATGCTGGCCAGTGTGGTGCGCAACAAGATTGTGTCGGTGCTGCTTGGACCCTCTGGTCTTGCACTCATCAATATCTACAACACCGTTGTTCGATTTCTCAACGACTCCACCAACCTCGGTATATCGTTCAGTGCAGTGAAGCACCTCTCCGAACTGTATGAGAAAGGCAACAAGGAAGAGATAGAGGACAATGTGGTCACCATAAGAACTTGGTGTTTGCTCACCGGTCTTTTTGGCTGTCTGCTATGCATGGCTTTCTCGCCCTTAATCAGTCATCTCATGCTCAAGGATTATGCACATGCCTGGGCCTTCCTCTGCTTGGCCCCATGTGTGCTGATGATGGCGGTGACAGGTGGTGAACTCGCCATTCTCAAGAGCCTTCGACGGTTGAAGACGGTCGCTGTGGCCAACGTGTTCTGTGCCTTGGCTGCATTGCTCATCAGTGCCCCCATTTATATCCTCTTCCGTGCCAAGGGAATCGTGCCGTCTTTGTTGCTGATTAACTTTGCCATCATGTCGGTCAATCTCTATTTCTGCAATAAGATTGTCCGTTGGAAGGTGGACCTTCGTTCTCGTCTGCATATCCTCAAGGGCATGCCCATGGTGAGGTTAGGCATCGCTTACATCCTTGCGGGTGTGTTCGGACAGGGTGCTGAACTGGTCATCAGAGCCTTGCTCGTCTCGTTCGGTGGAGATGATGGTCTCGACAATGTCGGATTCTACCAGAGTGGCTATTCGCTTGCCGTATCCTACGCTTCGATGGTGTTCATCGCCATTGAGGCCGACTATTTTCCTCGTCTCTCGGGGGCTTGCGGACATACCAAACGAATGAGTAGCATCATCAACCAGCAAATAGTAGTATGCGTCCTGCTTACGGCGCCATTGCTGATTCTTCTGGTTATGTTCATGCCTATCATCGTACATGTCCTGTATGCCAAGGATTTTGTCGCTGCTGAACCCATGGCGGTAAGCGCCTCTTTTTATATGTTCTTCCGAGCCCTTACACTGCCAGTGGCTTATCTGCCCTTAGCGAGAGGTGACTCCAAAATGTACCTGCTCACTGAATTCATCTGTGATGTCTTCATGGCCTTTGCCATACCTCTGAGCTTTAAGTTCTTCGGGCTGGTCGGAGCGGGTTTCGCGCTCTCGGCCACAGGGTTGCTCGATTTCCTCATTATACATTTACTCTACCGGAAAGCTTATCAATTTGCTTTCAGTTTCCGGCTGGTATGGTTCTATATCTTACAGTTCATCTTGCTTGCCACATCCATCCTCACGGCTTTGGCCGACAGCGGGCTGGTGAAATGGATAGTTTGTGCGCTGACCTTCAGCCTCTCTTTCTTCATCTCTGTCAGGATTCTCAGGCGTGAAACCAAAATCCTCACCAAGTTATGGTCGAAAATCAAAGGCAAACTACACAGGAAATAAGTAGTGACGACAAGGCTTTGGTCAGCGTCCTTGTAGCTGTCTATAATTCTGCGGATTATTTGGACGACTGCTTGGAATCCTTGCTTGGACAGACCTATGCTCGCTTGGAAATCATCTGTATAGACGATGCTTCCACCGACAATTCACGCTCCATCCTTCAGCGGTATCAGGAGAAGGACCCAAGGGTGAAGGTGTTGCGGTTGGATAATAATCAAGGACAGGCTGTGGCTCGCAACCGAGGTCTGGAGATGGCTTCTGGTGCTTGGATTGCAACAGTGGATAGTGACGATTGGTTAGCCTCTGACGCCATAGAGAAAGCCATGAAAGCTATAGCCGTCGACCAAGAGATAGATGCCGCCGTGTTCCGGTTGATGGAGTTTTTTGGCGCTGACAACTGCCATCCCTATCCCATGTCTGAACTGCTTGAGGAGGGGATGGTCATCACAGGAAAGGAAGCATTCGATATGAGTCTCGATTGGCAGTTGCATGGTCTGTATATGGTGCGTGCCGCCATCCACAAACAATATCCTTTCGATGCCACTTCAAGACTTTATAGTGACGATAACACCACTCGATTGCACTATCTTCATTCGCGAAAAGTGGTGCTGACGGATGGACAATATTTCTACCGAAAGCATGGACTATCTGCTACCAATGCTATTTCGGTCAATCGTTTCATGTACCTTGAGGCCAACCTGAGCATGAAACGCCAGTTGGTGGAGGAGGCGAATAGTGGCACACTCGTTGATGCCGATGCCGTTCTCAATCGTTACGAGACCATACGATGGCTCAACATCGTCGATGCCTGTTGGTATTATTATCAGCATCGGGGCGAGTTCACCCCTGAAGAAAGGCAGACTGCGAATACCGCTATCAAAAAGGCGTTCGATAGCATCGAACGCCAGCGAATCACCACCAAAATCAGTCGAAAGTTCGGCTATTATCCATTCCGTTCTTTCCCTATTTTCCGTTCTGTCGAAAACATCTATTTCTTCCTCCGAAAAATATTGGGAAGAGGTTAATTATAGTTTCCTATCGTCCTTTTTAACTCCCATGAGCGCAGTGAATTAACTTCCCATTTAACTCCCATGAGCGCAGCGAATTGACTTCCATTTAAATAAAAGGCTGAAGGCCTTCCCAACGCACATCCCAGTTGCCATCATCAGGGAAACCTGGATTGTGCCACTCGCAACCGTCCCATCCAGCGCACATCAGCGCGATGGCGGAAAGCAGTCCGCCGTTGCCAGGAAGATAGATGCGCAGACGTCCGTCCTGGTAGTTGTGGCCGTTATTCAGGTAGGTGTTCTTTTGCTCGGCTTTCAGTAAGGATTGGATAGCCTTTTCGGGTTGGTGGAGCCGTGTGGCGGTCATCGCCATCATCGGGAAGTCCCATCCCCATGCTGTCGGCCAGTTCCAATTTTGGTACACCCAGTCAAGGGTGTGATTCATGACATTGGCATTGATGAGCTTGCTCTCAGGGAAGAAACCCAATGCGCCGAGCATGGCAGGATGGTCGGAGGTGGCTTTCTGGTTGGTGTAGGTGTCGGTGGCGGACTCAGCAGCAAGGTAGAGGCTGTCGTCATTGAACGCCAATGGCGACAGTTTTTGAATCAGGTCGTCCCATTCCTTTTTACGTCCCTTACCTGCCCTGACACGCCATTGCTGTGCCATCTCCATCGTGGTCAGCCATTGGGATAACTCAAATGGAGGGTTGAAGGTGACATCTGCCTTCAGCGATTCCTGAGCGGGTATCAGTCCTCGAAGGATATATCGGTCTGTAGTGCTGTCATAGCTGGCGAACGAGTACATGAACTTGGCAGTTTCCTCAATGAGAGGAGCGTATTTGCCGATGAGACTATTGTCTCCAGTGGCGCGGTAGGCAAGTTCACAGAGGTAGATGAGGTGGGGTTGCTGCCAGATGAGGAACGAACCCACATTGGAAGGTGCCTCACCTCCTGACGGGTCGGTCATCTTCATCCAGCGGATGCCATCGAAGCCTTGGCGCTTGGCTATTTCACGTGCCATCGGTTGGGCGGACGGATACCAGCTGAGTGCTTTGGTCAGCATGTCTGCATGTCCCCATAGCGGTAACCATGCCTCATGCCAAAGAATCATTTCCAAGTGGAACTTGCCAAACCATGAGTTGAAAGTCAGACCTGTTTCCTGTGGCGGTAAACTCCCTGCCGATTGGATGGCCAACAGATATTGGCTGAGCACCACACGACGCTCCAGTTCCTTGGCCCTTGAGTCAAGGCAATGTGAGAAATCCACTGCGGCCCCTTCTGTCCAGAACTGTCGCCAATGGCTGGCGGATGATTCGCGCACAGCCCTGTAAGAATTGGTCTGTTCTGAGTTTTCTGAATTTTCCGGAACCCATTCTACGGTTATCTCTATTGTGTTGCCAACTGGCGAGAGTACGAAATGATGCTTACTCTTCTCGTTGAATTGAGCATCGCCTTTCCAGCTGACGATGATAAAATACGTAGTGCTGTCGAGTTGGTGACTTACCACAGCGCAATGCTCATTCTTCCGGACAATGGATGACTGATGGGCATCAATGGCATTCCAATCGCAACCATCGTCAGTATGGCGGGCGGTCGGGTAGGGCAGTCGCAGCGAAATTGGGGTTTGGGCAGTCGATACTACACGCACAGCAATCATATCACGTGTGGGATGACAGACGGTCTGCACGTCGTACCCCTTTCCTTCAACCGTGAAATGAGAATGAATGACTCCTTCCCATAGGTCGAGACGTTGTTGGATGTCGTGGATGTCCGAAGGCTGAATCTTGCCATCAAAATCGAAACCCACACAACCGAGATGCAATCGATGGGGATTCATCCGCAGGTATTCCGATGCGTCGTGTTGGCGGCCTGCATCACGGATTTGGCAGGAATAGAGCTCTTCCGTGCTGTGATGTCCCAGATTGTAAGGTTTCAGCACCTCCTCTGGTTGGTAGCCTTCGGTATTGGGCATGCTGTGCCAACCCCATTGGCTTTGGGTGCCGAGACAAACACCGCGTGAATAGAACTCGGGGAAAGTTTGCAGTCCTGTGGCATCCACTGTCATGGCAAACTCACCGTTGCCCACGCTGAGCGACGAGAGGGTATCCATCATCGTCACCATGGGTGAATTGCGACAGACCAGTGCCTGTCGGTCGATAGGTTGTGCAGTGGCGGTTAAAGTAAAGACCAAAAGTGTGATTAAACAAATGTTCTTCATCGACATAATCAAGGGGTTCTGAAACCTAATGTTGCAAATTTCGGCATTATTTTTGATACCTACAAATTACCACACATAATATTAACGTCAGTTCGATGAATTTCTGATAATTACATAAAGGCTTTGCCTCCAACGTCCTCCTGCTGCGGGATGTTCATCAGTGTCGAGGGCATGACACACGTATAATCCCTTCAGCTTGCTCTCTGCCCTCCGCAAACGCTCTTTCGGCAGTTTCTGGTTCGAGACTGGCACTCCAACCTTCCTTATGGAACTGCTGAAAAAGACCAACTACGCGGAAGACTAAGGAAGGCAACTATATTAACTACATCTACACGTATTACAACATGCATAAATAGGAAGACTAAATTCTTTTACAATAAATTACTAAATGATTGTCCGAAAAAAATAATAACTTTGCATAAAGAACAGGTATCCTTTATAGGCGTTCTGATAATGAGTATATTGACCATAAAAGAAGGTACATGATGAGAGCTAAATTTAACATATACAGTCATAGCATCTACATCATCCGCTACAGCGACAGGACGGTGAAGAAGGTCTATACAAGATAGAAGCAGAGAAAAATCGGCGTTTTTTGCATTTTTCCTTTACCGTCCATGCAAGTTTTTTGTATTTCGATATTTATTTTTAAAATAAACTGAAATGAAAAATAAACAATCTTTTATGATTGCCGTCATCTTGGCATCAAATTCATTGCTTTCTTTTTCCCAGCGGACATATCCAGTGCCTGAATACATGGGATTCAGCATAGCCGAGGATGCCATGCACACCGACACGATGTACCTATATAACCCCGGGGCACAAGCTTACTTCACCGAGGGCAATAGCTGGGGCACACAGGCAAGTGTGGGCGACGAAGGTCTGAAGGTCTTCATCAACAAATACATCGATGAATATCTAACCGGTGAGGATTCCGTCTGGGACGGCAGGACTTATCTGATATACGATTTCTCTCTGTATAAGAATAAATGGATGAACCTGTTCATCGACAGCGAGACCGAGATGTATGTGGATCATGGCAGTCAAGGAGGCAACTGCTGGCTGTTCCAGATCGAAGACAACGGCAACGGCACTTTCAAAATCCATGCTGCGGACGATAGCAAGTACTCACATGCCAACTACCCCGGAACCTATATCGGTGTGGTGGAATACGCCGACGGCACTATGGCGAACACAATCAGCCCACTGCTCAATCCCGACGAGATGGACAAGACGAAGTATGAAGCCTTCCACACCGACTGGGCTTTCGTCACGAAAACGGAATATGAAGCCCAGCAAAAGAAACTCAAGGCGTATCGGGCATCGCAGGAACTTCTCGCCGCTCTCGAGAAGGCCAAGGCGCTTGGAATTGATGTCGCAGCGGAACAAGCTGTCTATGACAACACCGGAAGCAGCATAGAAACAATGAACGGCGCCGTTGTTTCTTTGAAAGAAAAGACGGCTCTGTATTACGAGACAGCCATCACCCCTTCCTCCCCCATGTCAATGGATGAGGAATACGTCATCAACACCACCTTCGACACCGACCACGACGGCTGGACCAGCACCACAGGTTGCCAGAACAACCTGATTGCCAGCAACCAGTGTTCTGTGGCCGGTTCTGACGGTAACTTCTACTTCACCA
>Ga0310695_10015381_pt1 | contig 10202 bp, 12 predicted proteins | sample RumenRJG_04DNA_FD_203882 | JGI IMG/M metagenome (GOLD analysis project Ga0310695, IMG submission 203882) | Bovine rumen microbial communities from Lethbridge, Alberta, Canada - RJG_04 (v2) (version 2) | ecosystem: Host-associated > Mammals > Digestive system > Stomach > Rumen | place: Canada... | reverse complement strand
CCACAGCAGCCTTAGCGACCTCAAAAGTCATCCGCTCATTAGAGTTCTTCCCAACTAAATAGCAATACCTGCACGCAAGTTGACAATCTTTCGTGACGATAAAGGTTATTGTTTTTGATCTCCCCGATTCCCAATCCATATAAGCAATTATTTAGATCAATAAAACAACAGGCATCATTGTACTAGGTGTTACTCATATAACCCCTACATGATTTCGAACACGACATTACACATGAGTTGCCACATTCGGAAAAACAACTATCTGCACATCCCTTTCCACATGTATTTCGGCAACTATTCTCGCATGTACGGCCACATTCCATAATGCAAGCAACATCACAATTATCACCACACCCATTCTTACAAGCTGCTGTACATCTCCCAGAGCAAGTTCCTCTACATGAATTATTACATTGCCTACCACATTGGTTAACACATCCTCCTTCGCAAACTCGTCCACACATACCGGAACATCCCGTTTCACAACTCCCCGAACAATCTCCTGTACAACTACCAGAGCAACTATTGTTACATGATATAGACCGACTTATCTGTTGGGCAGATAATGGCAATCCAGAAACAAACGCCCCGGCTAAAATAGGGAGTACAACTTTTAAAAAAGATCTGCGATTCTGCGAATCAACATATTTTTCTAATGAATCCTCTTTCATTATAATTCCGCAACTATTTTAAAAACTTGATTGAAATTGAAAATGTAACCACGAAAAAACGTTTAAAATTCACATCACTACGAATAAGTTTAGCTGCTAAAGCCTTTGCAAGAACCATAACAGGTATTTAGGCAGCTACTCATACAAGAAGTATCACATGTGAACCCACATGTGCTCTTGCAATTTCCTAAACAGCCTTGATTACAATCAGAAATGCATGTTTGGATACAGGTCTGGCTACAAGAATTACGACATTGCGCCACGCAGTCTCCAGAACAGGATTGTCCACACTTTCCTGAGCAAGAACCCTTACAGGCATAACTACACTGTCTTGCGCATTGATTGTTACAATAACCTTCACATCCTCTACCGCAACCTCCTGAACAATCTCCATCACAACTTCCAGAACAATCACCAGTACAGCTGCCAGAACAGCTACTGTTGCAGGATTTAGTAGAACTAGATTTTAAAGCTTTTAATGGAAGTTCAGAACTAATGATCCCGCCAATTATTGGTAGGAATAAACATGAAAGATCTTTTAGAAATGATCTTCTGCCGGGAGCTTCCATTATAGCTATCTATTATCTAGTTCTTCTGGGAAAAGAAGCTCAATCAAGACATCGCTTTCACATAAGTCTCGAATTGATTTCCCACTCTTCTCCTTAAGATAATAGGGGGTTCCCTGCAGGAAACAATCTTGATCATCTAACTCAACACCCATGAAACAATTGTTTTCCCCCCATTGTGATAATTGAATAACTCTAAAATCTGCCGAACCATTGTTTTTTTGGACTCTAACAGTGAGAGAAGCCGAGTTGCTCTTTAATGGAGAGCGAATACTTAGAATTGTAAAACTTGAATCCATTTATCAATGTTGCCTATCTAGCTCCAAAGGATAATAATATGCGAAGAGAGCGTGGAGCATCTCACTTTCACCTGTTATGTCTTGACCCGCAAAGCCAATTTCAATAAATATAATCATTTTAAGACAATAACTTGCAGGGTATTGGATTAATTACAAAGATATTTTTTTCCGAGAGTATTCCCGAGAAAGAAATCCGATAAAAACCACTCTATTGTTTATGGGGGGGCCTGATCCACCTCTTCCCTCTCACTTTTCCAGGAACTCCACCCTTTCCGCCAGGGTCGGGTGGGAGTGTTCCATGAAGACCACGACCGGATGTGGGGTCAGGTTGGACAGGGCCTGTGCTGAGATCTTCTTGAGCCCAGAGGCCTCAGCCGGGCCGTACCCGTGGTCCTTGGCGAACGCGTCCGCCTGCCGCTCGTGCCTCCTCGATATGATATTGGTGACTATACCTAAGAGGAGACTCACCGGTGAGAGTAGCATGGAGAAGACAGCCAGGTTAACCCAGAATGACGGTTCCGGGGCTCCCGCCGCGGCGGCTATGGCACCGTTGTCTATGACCAGGGAGAAGAGCCAGAAGGTGGCGAGGGTCGTAAGGAGTGACATGGCCATATCCTTGACCATGTGACCTCTCTTGTAGTGCCCTATCTCATGGGCGAGAACCCCGACGATCTCGTCCGTGGTCAGCTGGGATATGAGAGTGTCGAAGAGGACAACTCTCTTCTTTTTCCCGTAGCCCGTGAAATATGCGTTGGCCTTTGTGGTCCGCTTTGACTCGTCCATGACATAAATATTATCAAGCTCGAACCCGGCCTTGTCGGCGAACGCCTCGATGGCGGAACGGAGCTCTCCCTCTTCAAGTGGTTTCTGCTTGTTGAAAAGAGGGACAATAAGTTCTGAGTAGAAATACTGGAAGAAAAGCAAGAATGCGGCGAACACTCCGAAAGCTATCAGCCAGAACCATTCCGGAGTCAGTGTGTAGATCCAGACGCAAATGGCAAGCAGACCACCGCTGATCAGGGCATCGATCATGAAAGACTTGACCGTGTCGCCGGCGAAAACCTTCGGTGTTGTCTTATTGAACCCAAACCTCTCCTCTATCACAAACGTCTCATAAATCGAGAATGGGAGGGAGATGAGGAAGGTCAACACATATATGAAGCCAAAGAAGCAGAGCGCCTGCAGGACCGGCCTCGCGCTGAGTCCCCGCGCCACGCCGTCCAGCCAGCCGTAGCCCCCGAAAGCGAAGAAGGCTAGCGTGATGAGTGCTGACACCGATGAAGAGATAAAGGCCACCTTGTGGTTGATACGGAAATAACTCTGTTGCTTGGCATACTTCTCGTCGTCGTAGAGACCTTTGAGGGACTCCGGTATAGGGTTCTTTGACGCTTTGATCGACAGTGACTGAAGCCAGACCCCAAGCAGGAAGTTGGCAATTACGATCGTGATGATGATCCAGTATAATATGGTTGTCATTGTTCTTTGATTTATTTGCTGCAAATGTACAAAATGCTAATGGGAAGGCGTATGTCGAATGAGGTTCCCCTCCAGCCTGTACCCTCCTGCCCGGAGTTCTTCCGCAGAGACAATCCGTGGAAAGCCCCTGTCGTCCCGCTCCTCCAGGTAAACGGGCCTGACGCTCGACACCCTGCAGGTGTAACCCTCCGGGACCTCGAATGTCTCGCCGGAAGACACCGAGACCCTCACGCCCGGGACGCCGATCGCCGCCAAGCCAGTCTGGCAGGTCTCGGCCTCTCCTATGAAGGTCTGGAAGATTGCCTCTTTATCAGGGTGCAGGAATATTGTCATTGTCGTGCCTTTTCCGCTAATATAGCCCCCGGATGTGCCAAACCAGGTCGCGACTCTTGAAGTATGCCATCTTTTCATTCGATGGGCTTCAGGTCACGAGGCTTTTGGCGGATTAGCGAAGATAGTGATTGTCTGCAAGTCTTGCAATTTTTTGAGGGAAGAGAACATATCCATTACTTTTGTCACAGAATTACCTGCGGGAGGATACCGGTGTCCGTCGCCCTCCTGAAGATAGATTTCCCGAGCATATAACAATCCGTTATGATTGTCCGAAACGGATAAACAAAACTATACATAACGGGCTTGCGGCCGTGCGTCTCACGCTCGTCCTGCTGAGGTTAACGGCACCAGTCTGGCGGACATAATGATTGTATAATTGTAGAATTGTATAACGGCTGAATGAAAATTTCGGCTATCCGAAATCTTAGGTTGAGAATATCTTATATGGGTATCAGAAATTTAAGGTTGAAGTGATTTTAATGATTACAGTGGCCTTTCATTGAGAAGATATACACCAGAATCTTTTCACCATCATCAGAATAAGGTTGGTAATGGCTCAATTATTTATCGCATTATTTATTTTTTAAAATATACTTCAAAATAATTTCTTATTTTTGCAAAGTATAGTTTAGAATGATATGGATAAGGGAATCATCAAAACCATCATCGGCGAGAAGCAACAGGAAATCTCCCAAGTAAAACTTGTGAAACGTCCGGTATCATATGAGGATGCCATGTGCTACGTCAACGTGGGTATCCGACGGGCTGGTAAATCCTGGCTGCTGTTCCAGGACATCCAAGAACGGGTAGTCGCCGGGAAGACGACCTTCCAGGACGGCCTTTACATCAACTTCGAAGACGAGCGCATCTCAGATATCCAGTCCAAGGAACTCGGGCTTATCATCGACTGTTACCAGGAGATGTTCGGCCCCGGTAAACCGCTGGTCTATCTCGACGAGATCCAGAACGTAAACGGATGGGAGAAGTTCGTCCGCCGGCTGGCGGAGTCCGGATTCCGGGTGATGGTCACCGGCAGCAACGCCAGAATGCTCAGCAAGGATATCGCGTCCACATTGGGAGGAAGTTTCGTCATCCGTGAGGTCTTCCCATTCTCCTGGCGGGAATACCTGTCCTACCATGGTGTCCGTCCCGGTCCGAACTGGGAATACGAGCCCGATACCAGACTGGAGGTAAGGAGACGCTTCGACGACTATTTCTACAACGGCGGCTTCGCCGAATCGTTCCCCATCGTCGGAAAGCGCGAATGGCTTACCAGCCTGTTGCAGCGGATCCTTCTGGGCGACATCCTTACCCGGCACAAGATCCGGAACGACCGTCAGCTCCGGCTCCTGGTCCGGAAAGTAGCGGACAATGTAATGCAGCCGACCTCGATCTCGCGTTTCGAACATGTTATCAAGTCCTCCGGTGAGAAAATCAGCACCCCCACGGTGAAGGACTATTTGGAATATCTGGAGGAGAGCTACTTGATTTACTCCATCCCCAACTATGCCTCGCCGGACTCGGAGCAGGAGACGCTTCGCAAACGCTATTTCATTGACAACGGACTCCTGAACCTCTACCTTTACAAAGGGGAGACGAAACTGCTGGAAAACATTGTCGCTCTTTGGCTCAGGAAGCATTACTGGAATCCCGAGGAACCCCGTCTATTCTACTACAAACGGGGCGATGTGGACCTGGATTTCTACATTCCCGAAATAAAGACGGCCATCCAGGTTTCCTATGACCTTTCATCTCAAGAGACCCGTGACCGGGAGGCTGGGGCGCTCGTGAGTTTCAACAGGTCGTTCAAATTGGACCAGGCGCTGATTGTCACTTTCGACCAGGAAGAGACTTATGAGAAGGACGGTCTCACTATCGACGTGGTACCGGTCTGGAAATGGCTTCTCCATTTCCAATCAGCCCCTATCCACTGACTGCAGAAAAGGGATTGCGAAGCCAACCTGGAATTGCAGATAGCCAAAATTTCTCATTTATATCTTAGAAAAATAAAATAAACACAATTTTTCTCGTTTATAATGGATATCGCCCCATAAGGTCCGGTGATCCACGCGACCCTCCCGAGATCCCAGTCCAGGAGATCCCCTATTGATGCCCTGAGCCTGGCTCGGATATAACTTGACAAAATAGCAATTTTGTCAAGTTGCAAGTGGCTGATTTCCTTGGAGGTTAGGTTTTTTTTGTTAAATTTGCTTGTCAAAACATCTGAATATGGCTAAAACGACAAGCAACAGAGGCGGGCATAACGCCGCCGAGGCGATGGACTGGAACGAGGCGATGCGGCTCGTTGACCGGCTCTTCGAAGACGGCCGTTTCCGTGACTGCCTGCTCATCGCAGCCGGGTGTTACCTCGGGCTCCGGGTCTCCGACCTCCTCACCCTCCGGTGGCGGGACCTGCTCTCGGATGACCTCACGGTCGAGGAGAGGAAGACGGGGAAGAGACGGGAGCTCCGTGTGAGCCCGTCCCTCCAGAGGATAGCGGCCTCCTGCCGCAAGGGTCTTGGCCGCCCGGCCGAGGATGCATTCATCTTTGTCGCAGACGGCAAGGACACTCCCATGACCCGCCAGGCGGTTGACCTCATGCTCAAGAAGGTCAGGGTCAGGTACCGTGTCAAGTCCGCCCAGGTGTTCTCCTCCCACTCCCTTAGGAAGACCTTCGGCCGACGGGTGTGGCTCCAGGAGTGCGATAGGGGCAGAGGGGACCAGGCTCTGCTCCTGCTGTGCGACGTCTTCGGACATTCGTCGATAGCCATCACCAAGCGGTACCTCGGCATCCGGCAGGAGGAGATCCTGTCCGTTTATGATTCGCTGGATTGAGAGTTCCCTCTTGGCATCTCCTTGGATCTGTTCTCCAGATCCCTCAGGAACTTGCCTTCCCGTTGGTATTTCTCCCGTAGCTCGGTCTCCTCTCTCTCACGGCAGGACCTGAACCACGCCCGGCCAAGGAGCCAGTAGCTCACGATAACCAAGGTGACACCCATGGCGACCGCCATCGTCTGAAGTTGTGAGAGATTCTCCAGGTACCTATTGAATATGGAGACTGCGCAGAGGCATAGGCAGACGATCACGAGGGAGTTGATCTCGGCCACAGACTCTGAGGGAATATTGAGGAGACCCCTGCGCTTCGGCTGTGCCTCCCCGGTGTCCTCTTTCATAAGATGATGCCAGACCTCCATCTCCGAGAACTCGACCTCTCCGCCGCAAGAGTCGCATTTGACCGGGGCAAGATCTTCGTCGGCTATTGCCGCGTTGGCTAGTCTCGTGATTATCTTCCCACACTGGCCGCAACGGCCTGTCACATAAATAATTCTTTGCATTCTTTTGGGTCTTTTGATTAATAAATACACTCCGTTGACAGGCTCGCTGAATAGCCTCTCGCATTGTCTATGTCGGCCGAGAGCCTGATGCTGTCCGGCCTCAGAGAATTAGCGCTGTAGCATATGTCTATGTGCAGCTCGATGAGCCAGTCGTCCTCACTTTTCTCCAGCTCACGTAAGGCGCTGGCCAGATAGACATCATGGAACCGGTACCACTTCTCGTTCAGCTCCCAGGGCATTGGCACGACATTTATGAGCTCATGCGGGCCATACATAGATGCGGCGATCACATGCCCCGCCTGGTCTCCGTTCCTGAAACCCTTGTCCGGATAGTTGGACGGGCGTTGGCCATGGGCGAGAGACCAGTTCTTGTAGAATACCCGATATTTATATGGCCGGCCAAGAACATCTGTCTTTATGAATATGTGACCGTCAAGCCAGTAGGTGGCGTTCCTCACGAGAGTAGGATTGTTCAGGAGTTCGTTCAGCGCTCCGGTACCGTCCTGGCGGCTGCCCGTGTCGGCCGTGACCCGGTGCCGCTCCAGGTCGAAGGAGGCTTCCGTGGCGGGATAATTCTCACTCCGGACGACGACTATCCCCGGGGCTGGCTCCTCCATCACAACGCTGAAGTCGGGAGTGGACTCCAGTCTCAAGGTCATGGCGGAGATGTATGTGATGATTTCTGATTTGTTCATGATCTAATTCTTTTCGCTGGTTATCGGTTTCACAAGTTCTTTGTCCAGAACACCTCTCACGTTGCCAGGCACCTTGAGGAAGATGTTGTCCGTGTCGACCTCGTACCCGTGTCTGGCGAGGATTGCCGTCAAGGCCCCCATGCATATATTGTATTCTCTCATGAGTTTGACCAGCCTGACCTGAGGCTCTTGCGTGTCTGTCGTGTGTGTCATTGTCTTGTGTTTTAAGTGTTAAACATAGGACGGCTCTTCTTTCCGCAGTTTTCTGGCCAGTTCGGGGCATAGCTTCGATATCCCGTCAATCGCGGCCCACCCCGAAGATGCGAGGAGGATGATACGGATAGCGGCGGCGATGGGCAAGGGCAGGGCGAATCCCAATATTCTACAGAGCAGGCGAAGGAACTCGGCCCCTGATTTTGCTGTCGCGAACTTTGCGAGATGGGCGACTGTAACAGCTGTACCGGAGGTGGCCTTTGCGGCCTCTTTATGAATTCTTTTCATGGTGATTAATGATTAAACCCGGGAGGTCTTCTCTGGTGAGTTATATAATGGGTGATAAAAAAGAACAATGCCCAGAGTCGGACATCGCGAACAGAAGCACCATGATATAAGACGGCAATCAGTGTGCATAATGGGACTCCTCCTAACTAACAGATATGGCAGTGCCTAATGAGAACAGATTGCGGTTATATCACTACAGTGAGACTCATCAATTTAAAGATGAACACAACTCGCAAACACATCTATTATTCACTTCCTATTCTCAATAGCGAAGCTCCACCATCCAGGAAGAATACTCCGTGAATAACGACTATCCATACAGTCTGTCGGGTGTGTCCATCATTGATGAACTATTGAAAACCGAGCAAATTGGCCTCGCTTGGGCATCTTTCAATTAGCTGTTGTTTTCGAGGGAACGTTTAGCGCTCCGATTTGCCAGTCTTATCAATGAACTCTGACGCGAAGATATGAAAGATTTTGAAAGTTGCAAATAAAAATTGATAGAAATTTCATATATTTGTAAAAATACGATAAAGTAATGGCACACCACCTACCTAAAGAAGTTTATCAAAAGATATACGAGACCATCCGTCACTTCCTAAAATTCAACGACTTGAAGACATCAGACCTTGCCGGAGCTTTAGGCGTGTCTGAACAGGTTATATTCAATATGGCTTATAGGCCGTTTACCGTTAAAAGGTCTGCACAATGGGCGGAAGCGTTCAAAAATCTTGGATTTCCCATCAATCAGGCCTTCCTCATGTCAGGAACTGGCCCTTTGGCGGTTATTCCGGAACAGGATCCGTTCAGATATGTCAATTACAAGGATGATTTGCCAGAGTATAATGAGAATGAATCACAAGTCCTGGAAGATGAATTCAATGAAAATACTGACTTTACAGTTCGGGCGATGTGTAAGATTATCCGTCTGAGAAGGGAAAGGGATGAGATCTATGAGCAGTATCTGAATGTTTTGAAAGAGAATCAGGAACTCAAGAGGAAGATTGCAAAGGTGATTGATATGCTGACGTGAGTACCATCGATCTGGGTCTTATATTTAAAAGGATAATCATTGTGATTCAACCTATATTTTGTTACATTTGTAGCAATCACAAGAAACATATGGAAAAAGAGATGAGTATATTCGGATCCCTTCGTTTGAAGAGGGATACGCTGAAGAAGGTTAAGCACCTCAAGATCGCTTTCGAGAGCACTTACGGGAAGGAGATGACAAACGACGAGTTCGTGGGCCAGCTCATCGCTGCCGTCGAGGAAGGTGACATGGCCGTATGGGCAAGGTTCTGCGAAATAGAGTTGGGAAAAGCCTAAAACAATCAATTGAAAGAAATGGATAAAAGAGTGAACATTGACTACTTGTGCGTCATTCGCAGGGAAGTAAATAACACATTATTTGAGAAAATTGACATCCCGCAATCAACGGAACTTGTAACAACTCTTCAAGGAATGATCGAGAACGATAATATGACAGTTCTTGATATGCAGGCCCAAATGAATATTGCATACCCGAAAGAAGAACAAGGTTTTATTAACTATATTTCTCCATATCCCTACGATAGTGCTTTTGTCGAAGGAGCATCTTTCCCACCATCCTTAACATATGATGAATATAAAGATGACCTTTCGGGATATGCAGAATACTATACAGAAGCTTATGAAAAGGCTCACAAGAGCCAAATGGATGATAATCAAGAAGACTACGCAAAAGGCCTATCTGATTATATTGAAGAAAAAATCGTTGAGCGTCGCAAAAGTCTAAAGAAGGACTATCTTTCTAAGGCTCGTAGATTCATCATGGCCAAGAACTACAAGCGAACACTCGAGGAAGCCAAGGACAAGGCGGGGATAATAAAAATGTATTCCACTGACACGGTCGGTTGGTCTGATTTTACATACAAAGTAACCGACGACATCACGATTAAGATTGATACAAATTTCGGTTTCGGATCATCTTCGTATTTCGATCTTTGCTTAAAGTATAAAGGAATTGACGTGCTCCCGTATAGCTATGTGGTGAAATATTACTATGCGAATCGCCGTGACATTATCCGCTACACAAGGCGTTATCATCCCACAAGGGACAGTTGGAATTTAGCGTTCGATTATGTTGAAAGGACAGCTAATCTAGCGTCAGACGATGGTGAGAGATTCATTTGCAATAACATACTAGGGGAGGTTCGACAAATGGTTGACGGTCTCGTTGAAATGCTTGATGATCCCAAGCTTTATATGGATGGCCTGGCAAATCAAGCTGGTGAAAGGACGACGGCTAATTTCTTGTCAGTAAGGAATATGACTACTGATGAAA
>Ga0310695_10015380_pt1 | contig 10202 bp, 10 predicted proteins | sample RumenRJG_04DNA_FD_203882 | JGI IMG/M metagenome (GOLD analysis project Ga0310695, IMG submission 203882) | Bovine rumen microbial communities from Lethbridge, Alberta, Canada - RJG_04 (v2) (version 2) | ecosystem: Host-associated > Mammals > Digestive system > Stomach > Rumen | place: Canada... | reverse complement strand
GCTCCATGCGGAGTTTGCGGAGTTCCTCTGTCTGCTTCTGCATCTGTTCGATGCGGGCAGCCATTCCACTCATCTTCTTGGGATTATTCTTGTTCTCCTGGTATTTCTTCTCGAGGATAGCCAACAATTTAGCATCATTAGTTGTCTTACGCAAGGTGAACATGATGGCTGCCGAGAAGAACAATGAGATAAAGTAATAGAAGTTCAGACCTGAAGAATACTCATTGAAGATGAAGAAGAACATCAGTGGCATCAGATACATCATGTATTGCATAATCTTCATCTGTTCTGCCTGCTGGCCAACCATCTGGTCCTTCTGCTGCTGCATGGAGAACCAGGAATAGAGAATCTGGGCTCCGCAGAAAAGGATGCAGGTCAATGAGAGGTGATCACCGATACCCCAGATGTGGGTGCCCCACTCGAAAAGCGGGTCATAGGTGGAGAGGTCGTCCATCCACAGGAACTTCTCACCGCGAAGTTGAATGGCATTTGGAACAAAGAAGAACATGGCCATCCAGATAGGCATCTGAATGAGCATGGGCAGACATCCGCTGAGTGGAGACACACCATATTTGGAATATTCTGCCATCATGGCCTGCTGCTTCTGCATTTGGTCCTCAGGCTTGTCAAACTGCTTGGTAGCTTCGTCGAGTTTCGGTTTCAGTACGCGCATTTTTGCACTCGACATATAACTCTTCTTGACCAGCGGATAAGTGATGGCTTTCAGCAACAATGTAATGAGAATCAGCACAATACCCATGTTGAAACCAAATGATGTGAGCCAGTCGAAAATATAAAGAGTGAACCAACGGTTGATAGGACGTATAATCCACCATCCCAGATAAACCAGGCGCTCCAGCTGTAATTTCTTTCCGAAAGTGCTTTGGTCCTCAATACCGTTTAGCGTACGGAAATCATTGGGACCATAATAGAATTCGAATTCAGATGCCTTTTGGCCGGAAGGGTCAAAGGCTGTCTTCAATTTAGCAGAATAGTCTTTCAGATATCCACTTCCTTTTTCCTGAAGAAGTGAGGTCATCAAAGCATTCTTCTGGAAATCGTCTTTGGCAATCATAACCGCTGAGAAGAACTGAGTCTTAAAGCAAACCCAGTCAATCACACGGTCTATTTCTACGTCTTTCTCATCCTTCTGGTCGTTGAGTTTGTCGGTACCGCCATCAGCTTTATGATAGGTGAGGGCAGCATAGCGGTTTTCGAAAGAATAGCCACGTTCCTGTTGTCTGCATTTCTCATCCCACTGGACATCCATATCCTTCGTGGTCGGAGAGAAGAATCCGCTCATTCCGGTGGTACGGAGGTTCATATGAAGCATATAGCTAGGCCCTAACCTATATTCCATAGTCAGTTCCTTGCCAGGTCCCGCGATTGCTGTCATCGTGACAGTTGAGTCTGTCACATTTGAAGGCGTGAAATAAAGATCGCTGGTGATGATGTTCTTATCCTTGCCAGCCATCATGAATTTCAGTTGCTGCTCTTTCTCGTCAAAAAGCACAACATCAGGATTTCCCTTCTGGTCCTTGTAACCACGGATAACAGCTTTTGTTACGGTGCCGCCTTTGGTGGAAAGTGTGAGTTCTAACTTCTTGTTCTTGAGCACTACTTTTTCCGCATTGCCAGAAAGGGCATTGTGGAAAAGGGCAGTCGTGTCTTGCGACGCCTCAACCAGTTCCTGTGCTTTTTTATCCAAAGCAGCTTTCTCGGCCGCTTTTTTCGTTTGTTCAGCCTTTACGCGGGCTACGTTTTCCAGTGAATCCTGCTGTCGCATTTGAGCTTTTTGCTCTTCGGATGGTTGAGTCCACCATGAAAAACCAATAAGCACAGCTGCAATCAGGATGAATCCGGTAATTGTGTTTTTATCCATTGTTTTTAGTTCTGTTTATCTTTCCGTTAATATATAATAGGGTGCAAAGATACGAATATTTTTTGTGTTGGCAAAAATTATGCCTAAATATTGTGAATTCCAAAAAAGATTCGTAATTTTGCAATTGTTATGAAGAAAAACATACTTATCTTTAGATTGACGGCATTGTTGTTGGCCATGATGACAACAGGAGGTGTAAATGCCCAGGTAGCCGGAAATTCCAATAGTGGAAAAGGTAATAAACTCAGTCAGTATGAGGATTCATTAGCCATTTACAAGGCAAAACTAGACTCCATACAGACTTTACAGAAAGCCTATACTGCTTTTGACAAATACAGATTATTCTCAAGCAGTACGTTCTATAATGATATTGCCCAACAAAAACTTGGTCTTAATTCAGAGGTTAAAGACTCTGTAAATCAGGAAATTGACAATGCTCTGCTAAATATTTACTTGAAACATCCCGAACTGATTAAGGTAACAGAAGCAGAGCTGACAGAAGCAGGTGCCGTGAAACAGCAGCTTACAAAGCCCATCGAGAATACAGAGAAACTGGTTGAGAAAGCTCCGGATGCCAAGGCAGAGGCTGTCGTTGTGGCTCCAGAGCCAGAACTGGTGGTTCAAAAGCCAAACTTCTGGACTTTCAAGGGAGACTATGCCGTTCAGTTCTTGCAGAACTATGTATCGGGAAACTGGTACAAGGGAGGTGAAAGTAACTATTCTGCAATGGCTAGTGCTATTATGGAGGCAAACTACGATAATAAGCAGAAAGTGAAGTGGGAAAACAAGCTTGAATTGAAATTAGGTTTCCGTACTTCACGAAGTGACTCCCTCCATGAGTTTAAAACTTCCGATGACTTGATTCGTCTGACCTCGAAATTAGGACTCCAGGCCACCAAGCATTGGTACTATACCCTACATGTTCTGGCCTATACCCAGTTCTGGAAAGGTTATAAGAGTAATGATCAGTTTATCTACAGTGACTTTTTCTCACCTTTTAACTTGCAAATCTCTCTCGGTATGGATTACAAAGTTGAGTGGTTTAATAAAAAGCTCACGGGAAGTATCAACCTTTCACCTGCCGCCTATAACTTCCGGTATGTGGGACGTGAGGCTCTGGTTAAACGTAATGGCATTAAAGAAGGCCGTCATGCTTTGCATGACTTAGGTTCGTCAATGACAGCTGATCTTACCTGGAAACTGGCTGATAATATCAAGTGGAGGACCCGTCTCTATGGTTTCACTTCCTATAAGCGTGCCCAGATAGAGTGGGAAAACACATTCACCTTCCAGTTTAACAAGTACATTTCCACCAATCTTTTTGTCTATCCACGATTCGACGATGCATCTGTCAGAGATGAAAAGACAGGCTATTGGCAGTTGATGGAATACTTTTCGCTGGGATTCAACTATTCTTTCTAAAGAGAGTTAAAGAAAAAGGCGCTGGAGTTCCAGCGCCTTTCTTATAAGCTTTTAGCCAATTTATTAATTCTCTTTCATATTGCCTTCCACATAGAGGCGAGTCATTTCAACAGCACCATTCGTACGTACTGTGATAGTCTTCTTGAAATGACCGGGGAACTTGCCCTTACCATTATATGTCACAGTAATTGTACCCTTTTCACCGGGTTTGATAGGAGTCTTGGTGTATTCAGGAACTGTGCAACCACAACTTGCCACAGCTTGATTAATCACCAATGGCTGTTCACCGATGTTTGTAAACGAGAAAGTGCATTTCTGAATGGACTCTGCCTCGGTGAAAGTTCCGAAGTTGTGTGACAGCTTCTCGAATTTAATCTCTGCAGGCTTCTGAGCAAAAGCTACAGAAAAAGTGCCAATCATTATGGCAGCTATCATTAAAATCTTTTTCATCTTCTTATATTTTTACGTTTTGTTCTGATAATACGACGTGCAAATGTACAAATAGTTTATCAAAGTATGTTCCGTTTTTTATACTAATTAACGATTAACTGCATTTTCATTCGAATTATTTGTATGAATCATGGAAAATGTGTAACTTTGCGGCACCAAAAATCAACATATAATATAATGTATAGAACAAATACTTGTGGAGAACTTCGTCTCCAGGATGCAGGCAAGATGGTGACACTTGCCGGATGGGTGCAACGTACTCGCAAAATGGGTGGTATGACCTTTGTGGATGTACGCGACCGCTATGGTATCACCCAAATTGTTTTCGATGAATCAAAGAATGCTGACCTTTGCGCTTCAGCCAATAAACTCGGACGTGAATTTTGCGTTCAGGTGAAAGGTGAGGTGAGCGAGCGACAGTCGAAGAATCCCAAGATGCCTACTGGTGACATCGAGATACTGGCAACAGAACTGAATGTGCTTTCTGAGAGTATCACTCCTCCTTTTACCATTGAGGACAAGAGTGACGGTGGTGACGACCTTCGTATGAAATACCGTTATCTGGATCTTCGTCGTAATCCAGTACGTAAGAATCTGGAATTGCGTCACCGTATGACCATACTTATCCGTAACTTCCTCGACTCCAAGGATTTCATTGAGGTGGAGACACCTATTCTTATAGGTAGTACACCTGAAGGCGCACGTGACTTTGTGGTTCCCAGCCGCATGAATCCTGGTCAGTTCTATGCACTTCCACAAAGTCCGCAGACTTTGAAACAGTTGTTGATGGTGAGTGGATTCGACCGTTATTTCCAGATAGCCAAATGTTTCCGCGATGAAGACCTTCGCGCAGACCGCCAACCGGAATTCACGCAGATAGACTGTGAGATGTCGTTTGTTGAACAAGATGATGTGATTGATCTCTTTGAGGATATGGCCCGCCATCTGTTCAAGGAAATCCGTGGTGTGGAACTGCCTGCTAAACTACAGCAGATGACATGGCATGAAGCCATGCGCCGGTTTGGTAGCGACAAGCCTGATCTTCGTTTTGGCATGGAGTTCGTGGAACTGATGGACGTTCTGAAGAAAGGCAAGTTCGGTGTCTTCGACAATGCTGCCTATATTGGAGGCATCTGTGTTCCCGGATGTGCGAACTATACCCGTAAACAGTTGGATCAGCTTACTGATTTCGTGAAGTCACAACAGATAGGCGCAAAAGGTCTGGTTTATGTGAAGTTCAATGAGGATGGCTCCATAAAATCATCCGTCGATAAATTCTATACGCCGGAGGATCTTGCTGAGCTGAAAACAGCCATGGGTGCCAATGATGGCGACCTCGTGCTCATCCTCAGTGGCGATCAGCCGAACAAGACTCGTGTGCAGTTGTGTGCCCTTCGTCTGGAAATGGCAGAACGCCTTGGACTTAGGGATAAGAACAAGTTTGAATGTCTCTGGATTGTTGATTTCCCACTCTTTGAGTGGAGTGACGAGGAACAGCGCCTGATGGCTACCCACCATCCGTTTACAATGCCTAATCCAGACGATATTCCTTTGCTTGATGAGCATCCCGAACGCGTACGTGCCAAAGCTTACGATTTCGTATGCAATGGCATCGAAGTAGGAGGTGGCTCACTCCGTATTCACGATGGTAAGCTGCAGGAGAAGATGTTCCAGATTCTGGGCTTTACGCCAGAGAAAGCAATGGCTCAGTTTGGTTTCCTCATCAATGCCTTCAAGTATGGAGCACCCCCACATGCTGGTCTTGCTTTTGGTCTTGATCGTTTTGTGAGTATCATGGCTGGTCTCGACAGTATTCGCGACTGTATTGCCTTCCCGAAGAACAACAGCGGGCGTGACGTGATGCTTGATGCTCCCGGCTTCCTTGATACCAAACAACTCGAAGAATTGCAGTTAAAGCTCGATTTGAAAGAAAACTGATTTGATTTAAGTCAAGAAATTGCCTAATTTACTGATTTTCAGTTTTAAGCGAAGTGTCGATTTGTAACTTTCTTACTACTTTTGCAGCGAATTAATTAGAGAAAAGGTTGAATTATATCAATCAGGATTAAAATTTATTTACTAAAATGGCAGAAAAGAAAGCAACAAAGGCAGCTGCAAAAGAGGCAGCTCCTAAGAAGGAAACAGTGAAGAAGGCAGCCGCTCCTAAGAAGGCCGCAGCTCCTAAGAAGGCAACTCTCGTAATCAACGCTGAGAACGCAGGTTTCAAGGCTGGTGATGTTTACAACGCACTTGCAACCGCTCAGAAGGCTCTCACCGTTGCTGAGATTGCAAAGGCAGCTAAGATTAGCAATGAGGAAGTTATCCTCGGTGCTGGTTGGTTGCTCAAGGAAGGCAAGATTGCTGAGGCTGAGGGTAAGATTGTTCTGGCTTAATTTCTTCAGTAACGATAAGAAAAGGGCGATGTGCTGCTTGCATACCGCCCTTTTTTAGTATCAATTTTTTAATGAAATATAGGATTGAACTACGATAAGGAAATATGGCGTGTGCTGACAGAGGCGGGAATGAATGGACTCAGTGTCCAGAAAATAGCCCGTCATGTCTTCAATGCATCTAATAATTTCTTTGAGACAGTCACTTTTGAAGAAGTTCATGCCTATGTTCAGCAATATCTTCTTAAGAATAGCAAGAATCCTGATTCCATCATTGAGTCAACAGGTGTCCGCGGTATTTACCGTATGAATCCTGCCTCCCAGGAATCTCAGCAGCTCATGCTCCTTTTCCGTGATGAGGAACCCGAAGAGCCAGCAACCCCACAAGAAGATAAATCACTATCTCTTTTTGATTTCTGATTCTGTTCTTTTTCTTTTTTCCATTTTGGGAAAAGTATATTCGGGAAATCCCTTTGTCCTTTCCTTTTTTATTTGTATATTTGCAACGCAATAACAAAACCTTCATTTAAGAATAATTCTATGGCTATCGTAAAACCTTTTAAGGGTATCCGTCCACCGAAAGAATTGGTGGAACAGGTAGAAAGCCGCCCTTACGACGTGCTCAATTCTGAAGAGGCACGGGCGGAAGCAGGCGACAATGAGAAAAGTCTGTATCACATCATCAAACCAGAGATTGACTTCCCCGAGGGAACCAGCGAATACGACCCTCGTGTGTATGAAAAGGCTGCTGAGAATTTCCAGAAGTTCCAGGATAAAGGCTGGCTCGTACAGGATGATAAAGAGCAGTACTATATTTATGCGCAGATTATGAATGGTAAGACGCAGTATGGACTCGTGGTAGGTGCATATGTGAATGACTATTTGACGGGAGTCATCAAGAAGCATGAGTTGACTCGCCGCGACAAAGAGGAAGACCGTATGAAGCACGTTCGAGTCAACAATGCCAACATTGAGCCAGTGTTCTTTGCCTATCCCGACAATGAGGTGCTGAATGCGCTAATTATGAAGTATGCTGCCACAGAACCCGTTTACGACTTCATTGCTCCCATTGATGGTTTTGGTCATAAATTCTGGATTATTTCCGACGATGAGGATATAAAGACCGTGACTGAGGAATTCCGCAAGATGCCTTCTCTTTATATTGCTGACGGACATCACCGTTCTGCTGCCGCTGCTTTGGTGGGTGCAGAGAAACAGAAGCAGAATCCAAATCATCGTGGTGATGAGGAATATAATTATTTCATGGCCGTCTGCTTCCAAGCTTCACAACTGACGATCCTGGATTATAACCGTGTAATCCGTGACCTCAATGGTCTTTCCTCAGAAGAATTTCTCAAAGCACTTTCCAAAAACTTCATCGTTGAAAAGAAGGGTGCTGATATTTACAAGCCTGCCAAGCTCCATGAGTTCTCACTTTATCTTGATGGCGAGTGGTATTCTCTCACAGCCAAAGATGGAACCTATGATAACAGTGACCCCATAGGTGTTCTTGATGTGGATATCTCCAGTCGACTCATTCTCGATGAGATTCTCAACATTAAAGACTTGCGTTCCAGCAATCGAATTGATTTCGTGGGAGGCCTTCGAGGCTTGTCTGAGTTAAAGCGTCGTGTGGATAGTGGTGAGATGCGTACGGCATTGGCACTTTACCCTGTTTCTATGCAACAGATTATGGACATCGCCGATAGTGGCAAGATTATGCCCCCCAAAGCAACTTGGTTTGAACCAAAGCTCCGCAGTGGTCTCATTATTCATAAGCTGAGTTAAAGTTTATTTCAAGACTTCAGACTTCAAATTTTGAACGATACATTTAAAACCATAGCAAGCGAAGGCGAGGGATATTACACCGAGAAACGGAGTAAGTTCCTCGCTTTTGCCCATCACGTGGAGAGCGTGGATGAAGTGAAGGATATCATAGCCGCTTATCGGAAAAAATACTATGATGCCCGTCATGTCTGCTATGCCTATATGTTGGGAGCTGAACGTACAGTTTTTCGTTCCAATGACGATGGAGAACCTTCGAGCACAGCAGGAAAACCAATCCTTGGACAAATTAATTCCAATGAACTTACAGATATCCTCATCGTCGTGGTGCGCTATTATGGTGGTGTCAATCTCGGCACGAGCGGTCTTATTGTTGCTTATCGAGAGGCAGCTGCTGATGCCATTTCCAAATGTCGCATTGAGGAGCGTATGGTGGAAGATATCATCACCTATGAGTTCCCTTATGTGATGATGAATCAGGTGATGAAGATTGTTAAGGATATGCAGCCCCGGATAGTGGAACAAAAGTTCGATAACGCTTGCCTGATCCGTCTTGGCATTCGCAAGTCCCTTTCACAGGAACTCTTAAGCCGTTTAAAGAAATTGAGTTTTGAATAAGAAAAAAAATAAGGGAACCCTGCAAGGTTCCCTTTCTTTTTAGCGGAAGGTGAGGGATTCAAACCCCCGATACCCGAAAAGGGTATACCGGATTTCGAGTCCAGCGCGATCGTTCACTCTGCCAACCTTCCATTTCGGTATGCAAAAGTAATATATATTTTTGGTTCTGCAAAATTTTTCGTATCAAAAAATATGTTTTTAAATTTTAAAATCGCTTGGGTTATTTAAACTTGAACGCTTTTTTTGCATCATATAATCAGTTTCACACAAATTAGTTTTTAGTTATTAAATAGTTAAGTTATGAAGAAAATGATTTTGCTGCTTGTTGCAGCGTTTACAATGAACGGTGCTTTTGCACAGGAAGACAAGGGTAACAGAGACTCTCACAGAAGGTTCGACCGTACAGAGATGATGGTGAAGGAATATGGCCTTAATGAGACACAGGCTGCCCAGCTCAAGGAACTCAATGCCAAATATCCAGAACTTCAGCGCTTTGGAATGGGTCGTGGTGGACGCCGTCCGATGATGGGAAACCGTGGCGGTAATCCTCAGGTTGACGGTAATTCTGGTGCTACTGCTCAGGAACGTCCTGCACGTCCTTCACGTGAGGAGATGGAGAAGCGTATGAATGAGCGTCGTCAGAAGCAGGAAGCTTATGATCAGGAACTGAAGGGCATTATGACCGAGGATCAGTTCAATGCTTATCAGAAGAAGCGCGAGGAAATGCGCAACCGTCGTCCTCCACGTCGTCAATAGTCAAGAAGAAAAGGTGGGTTCTGCTCTAAACTAAGTGGCGTTTTAGAACCCCAAATTCTATATGGTTAGTTATTAATTGAAATGAAGAAGCACCTACTTTGTGAAAAGTAGGTGCTTCGTTCTTTGTGTAATTCTTTGGGATTAGAAACCTAATTTCTTCTTAGCGTCGCTGGCAGCCTTATCAATTGCCTCACCGGCTTTTTCCTTAGCGCCCTCAACAGCCTCATTAGCCTTGTTCACAGCAGCGTCCTTTGAGTCTTTCACAGCATCAACGGCAGCGTCTTTTGCTCCTTCAACAGCGTCTTTTGCACCTTCTACAGCACCCTCTACTGCATCGGCAGCCTTAGCTGTAGCGTCAATGCCCAGAGCCTTCAGAGCATCGCCAGCACCCATCAGGGCGTCAACACTTTCAGAAGGAAGGTTTGAAATACCGTCAACGAGTGAGCTGATGGCAGCATTGTCACCAATAACAGCCTTAATCTTGTCAGCATTCTCCTTCAGGAAACCTTGTACTTTGCCAAGATACTCCTTTGCGAGCTCAGGATTAGCAGCGATAAAGCTGGCAACCTTTGCCTTGATAGCCTCAAGAGCAGTCTGCAATGCGCTTGCGTCATTCTTCTCAATCTGCTCGCTAAGAGCTGCGATAGCTTCGTCAGCAGCTGCATTAACATCTTCAACGACAGCCTCGGTAGAGTCGATGATTTCCTCAGCATTTTTCTGAGCCTTGTTACCGCAACTTGCGAATGAGATAGCCACCATGGCCAAAGCCAATACAAGAATTTTCTTCATAATTTTCAGTTTTAAAGTTAGTAAATTTTTAAATACATTTCTCTATAATTCGCGTCAAAGATACATTTTTTCCAAATACGTTGTTTCATTTGTTTAAAAGTTTTAACAAA
>Ga0310695_10015379_pt1 | contig 10202 bp, 9 predicted proteins | sample RumenRJG_04DNA_FD_203882 | JGI IMG/M metagenome (GOLD analysis project Ga0310695, IMG submission 203882) | Bovine rumen microbial communities from Lethbridge, Alberta, Canada - RJG_04 (v2) (version 2) | ecosystem: Host-associated > Mammals > Digestive system > Stomach > Rumen | place: Canada... | reverse complement strand
ATGGAATCTTCATAACGCAGAAAATATATATTTTTCAGGCATAAAAAAGATATATTGTTTACACCATGAGTTTTAAAAAGAAAATGTTGCTTCTCGGCGGTGGCCATGCCGAAATTCCGCTGATCCAGGCCGCGCAAAGTTTAGGCTGGTACGTGATTACCACGGGTAATGCCCGCGAAGGATTGGGCCACCCTTACGCCGACAAGAACGTTTTTGCAGACTTTAGCGATAAAGACGCCATGCTGGAACTCGCCAAGAGCGAGGGCGTTCAAGCAGTTTGCTCCGGCTGCAACGATTTCGCCTTGCTTTCGACCGCGTACGTTTGCGAAAAGTTGGGACTCCCCGGCCACGACAGCTACGCCACAAGCCTCGAAATCCACCACAAGGACAAGTACCGCGCACTCGCAACTAAACTCGGCATCCCGACGCCGCGGGCTCTTGTTGTTCGAAGCGCGGCCGATTTTGAAGCCGCTATTGCACAACTCACATTCCCAATTATTGTAAAGCCGGTCGATTTGACAGGTGGCAAGGGCATTCACCGCGCCGCAAACGCCGACGAAGCCCGCGAAGCATACAAAGACGCCTGTAGCCGCACACGCCAGGACCACATCGTAGTCGAAGAATTCGTGCAAGGTTCAAACCACGGGTTCTCCGCCATGCTCGTAAAGGGCAAAGTCGCATTCGCTTTCTCTGACAATGAGCAATACTACATCAACAAGTACATGGTCTCGGGCGCAAATTCGCCGAGCACCTCCAGCAACAAGACTCTCGCCATGCTCCGCGAATACAGCGAGCGAATCGCACAGGAACTCCACCTAGTTGACGGCATTCTGCACATCCAGTACATCGAACAGGCCGACGGCATACCCGTCATCATCGAAATCTGCCGCCGTCCGCCGGGAGATTTGTACATCAAGTTCGTGAAGTACGCGACAGGCATCGACTACCCGAAATTCATCATTCTGGCTGAAACCGGCGAAGACATTTCCGGCATCGCCGACGTTCCCACGCAAGGATTCTGGCTACGCCACTGCATTATGGCCGACTACCAAGCCGGCGAAAATGGTTGCTCGGGAACGGTCCGCGAAGTCACCTTCACCCCCGAAATTCAAGGTAACATCGTCGAAAAATTCCTGTGGTACAAGCCCGGCGAAGTCATTACAGATAAACTCACCTACAAAGCTGGAATCGTATTCTTCAAGTTCGATACCCTCGCCGAGATGCAAGACAAAACAGCCCGCATGACCAAGCTGGCCAAAATCGCGGCAGAATAAAGATTTTTTAACAGAAACCGCGCACCGCGCCATAAAATATCCTATATTCCATAACATGAAGAAGGAACCTTACCAGATTGCGTTTATCGGGGGCGGAATCAATTCAGCCATCGGCGAAGTCCACAAGGCCGCAAGCCAGATGGACGGCCATTTTGAGCTTGTAGCGGGCGCATTCAGCACCCACGCCGAAACCAACCAAAAAACCGCCCGCACCTGGGGCGTCGCCGACGAACGCACCTATGCCGACTACCACGAACTTTTGAAAACCGAAAAAGGCAAACTCGACGCCGTCGTAGTGCTCGCGCCGACCGACTACCACAAAGACATCGTGATTGACGCACTGAACACCGGGTTCCCCGTGATTTGCGAAAAGTCGCTCGCCACCAGCGTAGCCGAAGGCGAAGCTATCGCAAAAGTCGTCACCGACACCAAAGGATTCTTCTGCACCACTTACAACTACACCGGCTACCCCATGGTGCGAGAACTCAAGCAGTTCATCGCCGACGGCAAGCTCGGTAAAATCCAGCAAGTGCAAGTCGAAATGCCGCAAGAAGGCTTTATGCGGCTGGGCGCCAACAACGAACCGCCCAAGCCGCAAAGCTGGCGACTCAAGGATACCGTGATCCCGAAAATTTCACTAGACCTCGGCAGCCACCTGCACAACATGATTTACTTTTTGACCGGCGAACGCCCCGAACATATTGTTGCCGACCAAACCACCTTCGGGCTTTTCCCGCAGATTGTCGATAACGTGGGTGCACTGGTGCAATACACAAACAATGTTCGCGCCCAAATCTGGTTCAGCAAAACCGCACTCGGCAACCGCAACGGCCTGCGCATCCGCGTGTACGGCAGCGAAGGCAGCGCCGAATGGTTCCAGCTGGAACCCGAAACGCTCAAGACCTGTGACCTGCGCGGCAACGTAAGCCTGCGCGACCGCACCGGCGACGTCAAAATTGCAAACCAGCAACGCTACAACCGCTTTAAAGCCGGCCACCCCGCCGGATTCATCGAAGCATTCGCGAACTACTACAAAGACATCGCCGACTGCCTCGACCAATATTTCGCAACCGGCAGTTTTACAAGTCAATATGTATGCGGCATTCACACCTCGCTGGAAGGCCTCGCCATGATGCAAGCCGCCGCGAAATCCGCACAAAGTAACAAGTGGGAATCTGTTCAGCAAAGGTTTTAAATGAAACTCTCTTTTGTAATTCCCTGTTACCGTAGCGAAAACACCATCGAAACCGTGGTGCAAGAAATTCGAGACACCGTGGCAACGCGCCCCGGCACCGACTACGAAATCGTGCTAGTGAACGACTGCAGCCCCGATGGCGTATGGCAAGTCATCAAAAAACTCGCCGCAGCCGACAACAAGATCAAAGGAATCTGCCTCGCCAAGAATTTCGGGCAGCACAGCGCCCTAATGGCAGGCTATGGCCATGCCACTGGCGACTACATCATCAGCCTCGATGACGACGGCCAGACCCCCGCCAGCGAAAGTTTCAAACTTGTAGACAAACTAGAAGAAGGCTACGACGTCGTTTACGGCTACTACCAGCATTCGGCACAACACCTATTCCGCCGTTTTGGCACCTGGGTCAACAAGAAAATGGCCGAAGCTATCATTGGGCAACCCAAAACGCTCCGCACCACAAGTTTCTTTATTATGCGCAAGTTCATCGTCGATGAAATCGTGCGCTACCCCAACCCATTTGCCTACATTAGCGGGCTCGTTTTCCGTGCCACCAAGAACCTCGGCAATGTCGAAGTGCAACACCGCCGCCGCCTCGAAGGCCGCTCCGGCTACACGCTCGCAGGCCTTATCGGCCTCTGGATCAACGGCTTTACCGCATTCTCCGTCAAGCCGCTCCGCGCCGCGACCTTTATCGGAATCTTGTGCGCCCTATTGGGCTTTGGCTCGGGTCTGTTCGTGGTCTACAAAAAACTCATGTTTCCCGAAGTTCCCGTGGGTTACACCAGCATGCTTGCCACGCTCCTGTTTGTGGGCGGCATGATCATGCTCTTACTCGGGCTCATCGGCGAATACGTGGGCCGCATCTATATCAGCATCAACCAGTCGCCGCAATACGTGGTGCGAGAAAGAACGTTCTAGGTAAAGCAAATGGCAGCGACGCAGACAAGCGAATGGACCACCGTCATCAAGCCCAAATCGAGCTTACTCGAAGTGGACTTTGGCGAGCTTTGGCAGTACCGCGATTTGTACCGCATGTTCGTGAAGCGCGATATCGTTACCTGGTACAAGCAAACCATTCTCGGCCCGCTGTGGTTCTTTATCCAGCCCATCATGACCACCATCATGTTCATGGTCGTGTTCGGCGGCATCGCCAAAATCAGCACCGACGGCCTCCCGCAACCGCTCTTTTACCTCGCGGGCATTTGCCTGTGGACCTATTTTTCGGAATGCCTGAACCAGACCAGCAAAACATTCATTGAAAACGCGAACATGTTCGGCAAGGTGTACTTTCCGCGACTCGTCGTGCCGCTCGCGACCGTTACCAGCAACCTGGTGCGACTCAGCATCCAAATGGGGCTGTTCCTGACTGTGTTTGCGTATTACCTGATTTTCACTGATGCCCCGGTGCACCCGAATATCTACCTATTGCTCACGCCCGTACTCATCGCGCTCATTGCAGCACTCGCACTCGGCTTTGGCGTGCTGTTCAGCAGCCTCACCACCAAATACCGCGACCTGACATTCTTGCTCACATTCATTGTGCAACTTTGGATGTACGCTACGCCGGTAATCTATCCGCTCAGCACCATCGAAGATCCGCGCCTGAAAATGCTCATGCAAGCAAACCCGCTCACCAGCATCATGGAAACCTTCAAGTTCGGCATGCTCGGCGTGGGCGAATTCAGCTGGGCCGCCCTCGGCTACACCGCCGGCTTCGCCGCCTTCATCCTCGCACTTGGCATTGTCGTATTCAACAAAATCCAACGCACCTTCATGGATACGGTGTAGATTACACCGCAACCTTGAACACAATACCACCCGTCACGTAACGGTGGATGATAGAATTGATAAGCGTCTGGTACGGCATGCCCGCAGCCTTCGCCATTTTCTTGATGCCATTTAGGTCATCAAGTTGCATACGAATGGTGATGTTCTTCGCCGAAGCGGACATAATGTCAGCACGAATCCGATCTTCCTCTTCTTGCGGAAGCGGAACAGTTTCCCCATTCTCAATAGCTTCCATAAGAGCACGTTCTTCTTCGTCAATCGGCTCATCTATGAATTTTGAGTTCGCCATTTTCGAACCTCCTTTAATTGACTCTAACTATATATTTGTAATATACATGATTTACAAATTAATGCCAATACATTGAAATGTCACCCCTTGATTTGAACTCGTCGGAATTTCCGACAGGTTGACTCCAGGTTTAACTCGTTTTCTTCGTTGATGTGGAATTCTCCGCCCTCCGGCTGATACACGATAATCTCGTTCTTCTCGGTAGCCGGCAACACCTCTTTTTCATTCATCTTTTACTCCTGTTGCTGCGGACAAGCGTGAAACCGCAGCATTTTGAAACTTTGAGCACTAGAACATTTGTTCACCATCAAATATAATTCCGAGGACAGACATTGTCAATCCCCAGAAAAAAAAATTTTTTTGACCCTAATGAGTCTATTAATTCAGCACCACGAACGGCACCCAGCGTTTGTAGAATTTCTCCTGGAATTTTAACGGAGAAAGTATTGGGTTGTGGTCACCTTGTACAATAAAGCGTACATCTGGATGCCTTTTCGCAAGGTCAGCAACCAGTTGCAATGTGCCTGCCAAACGTTCAGTATAGACGGAATCCACTGCAGCAGTATCTATCCTATAGGGATCCTTGAAGCCCGGTAACGGGAACTTGGTATCTAGCGCGGTCCAGGCGATAAAGCGCACTGCGGAATCTTGCACACTTAGCAAACTGTCTAGCAGGGCCGCAGACTCACGGTCTGTGCGCGGCTCCACCCCAGAATTAGCCGAAATACCGAAGAACGTTTCGTCAAAGCCGACATTGCGGATGTACTTGTTGCGCATTTGCACTAGGCTATCACCGCCATAAATAAACAGCGTCTTTACACCTTGAGTCCGCAACACTTGCGGAATAAACACCGTGTCTCGACGACCTACGGAATCTCGCTTCGCACGGTAAATCAAATCTTCGCGTTCGGCAGTCCTTGTGCGGCTATACATTCGATGATGCGCCCCATGCGCCGGCATCGGGATTCCATCAAAAATCTGCAGCTGTTTTGCAAAGCGATTCGTATCTAGCGGGATTCCCCAGCTTTCAACAAGCACTAGCACATTCGTCTTGGCAGAATCGATAAAACCGCGCGTAATCGTTGCCGAATCGGTCGTGAAATACTTAGCCTTAAACGATTCAGACAAACTATCGCGAGCAATCGGCTTGAGGGCCGTGCGGCTCATATAGTCCACCACCGGGAACTGAGCCAAAGGCTGCGCCGCATAATGGTTGTAGGCAAACAGGTGCGCCATCAACGCCACGAAAAGAATAAACGAAATGGCACTCGCGCTGAAAGGCTTCACCTTCCACATCATGGCTACGGCAAGGCCGCAAGTCACAAAAGGCAACACGCCGTACCAGCCCGTAGACCAGCCCTTGATGGCGAGCAAGTTTTGCAAATCCAGCCAAGCGACAACCACCATCGCCGCGCCAATCACCGGTAGCAGCACCCACCGCAGCCTTCTAAAACTTTTCGCCAGAACAAAAAGCATCAGCAAGCAGAATTCTTCGAAGCCGAAGAGTCCGCGGACAATGTCTTGCCCTTTTTCAAAAGTCAGCAAGAAGGGCACAATGGTGATAAGCGCACTTGCAATCAAGGGGTAAAGGAGTTTCATTATTCAGCCTCCTTTGCCGCAGAGTCAGCCTCAACCAAGCGGTACTTGAAGAATTCCATTTCACCAATGACCCTGAGAGTATCCACCGCTACGCTATCGTAGTAATGCCGTTGCAAAAAGTCCTTCAATCGCCCCTCGTTAATTACAATCACGTTGTCGTGAACTATATCTTTAATGGGGTTCGTGATGCCGAACTCCGCAAGCGCCTGGGTTATCTCCGGCAAGTAAGGCGTCCAATAACCCAAAGACACTGTGCGACGATAACTGCCGATGGGTTCGGCCAAGTAGGGCGGATTCTTATGGTGACTAAACCGCATGTACGCGTTCATGCTCAGCAAGAACATCTTGTCCGGCTGACTCTCTATATAGGCAAGCACCTGTTCATAATCAGTAGAATCTTCAATGGCAATGGTGCGGGATTCACCAGAAGCCGGATCACGAACCATTTCTCCGCTAGCAGCATAACTAAACAAATTCACAAACGCAATCACCGCTACCACAGCAACAGCCAACCTACGCGGTAACTCATAGCGGAATCTCCCCCACAAGGGAATCGCCAACACAGCAGCATAAAGCCAGAAACCACTTTCTACACGGTACACCAAACGATTCATAGCTAGCAACATGGACATCAGGAACAAAATCACCGCAAGGCTCGCCCACAGATATAGGAACTTTTGGCGGTTGGTCGCCCATATCAGCAAGCAGAAAATAAACCACACCCAAAACAGCGGCGAACGCAACGAATGCCCCAGCGCGTTCAGCAACAATCGAGGAATGTCGCCACGTTCGATCTTATCACGATAATTCCCGACAACGTCAACAATGGCACGCATGCTGTCAACTGCAAACGTCTCTGTATCATAAAACGTCCATTCAGTAAGCATATGGTAATCTACACCAGACTTACCCATTTCTTCTAGGTCCTCATAAACCGCATTCTGATTGTAATTAGAACCATCGCCCAAAGCGGCACGTGGATTCTGAATTTCTACATACGGCTCATATTCCGCATTACGGTAAAGCGACGCATCAAAATGGTGCATGGCGTACGCCCCAGCAAACATTACCACAAGGCCTGCCAGAGCCACCCACTTAAACTTCCAACACTGCTTTAGGTTAAACAACAACCCCACACAAAAGAACGGCATTCCCATCAAGAACGCCTCCCAACGCATCACGGAGCCCCAAAGCAACAGCAAAACACCCAACACAACAGGCGCAACGTCATTGCGAGCCCCTTTAGGGGCGCGGCAACCCACCACAGCATGAGCAAACAACAGCATTCCCGCTGCGCTCAAAATAGAGGCGCACTGCGTAAACTGCAAAACCAAATAAAAATCACTAGCGAACATGGCTGTAAAAAGCATCGTCAGCAAAAGGCCCCAACGTTCGCCACACCGCTGCAACAGCACATAACCGACAGCTGTAAAAGACACGAACACCGCAGTCATTTCGCCAATGTAGTACCACCCAATCTTCGGGAACAAGTGGTACAGCGGCAACAAGGCATAGCCATAAACAGCGTTCACAAAAAGCAGATGCGGGTTATAATCGGTGCCATGGGCACCGGTCAATACCGCCGCCATAAAATAGTCGTCTACAGCCCCGAACTTGATGTCGCCAAAAACAAGGCAAAGCACCAAAAAGAACAGATTGATTGCGACCGAATACAAAAATGCACGTTTAAAAGGCATGTAAGAAATATATATTTTATCAAGTATGGATACACAATGGACCACCGTCATTAAGCCCAAAGCAAGCCTACTCTCGGTAGACATCGGTGAACTTTGGCAGTACCGCGATTTATACCGCATGTTCGTGAAGCGCGACATTGTCACTTGGTACAAGCAGACCATTCTCGGGCCGCTGTGGTTCTTCATTCAACCCATCATGACCACCATCATGTTCATGGTCGTGTTCGGCGGAATCGCGAAAATCAGCACCGATGGCTTGCCGCAGCCGCTGTTTTATCTCGCAGGCATTTGCCTGTGGACCTATTTTTCGGAATGCCTGAACCAGACTAGCAAAACATTCATCGAAAACGCGAACATGTTCGGCAAGGTGTACTTTCCGCGACTTGTCGTGCCACTCGCGACCGTCACAAGCAACCTGGTGCGACTCAGCATCCAAATGGGACTATTCCTGATTGTATTTGCGTATTACCTGATTTTCGCTGACGCCCCGGTGCACCCGAACATCTATCTGCTGCTTACACCCGTACTCATCGCGCTCATCGCGGCACTCGCACTCGGCTTTGGCGTGCTGTTCAGCAGCCTCACGACCAAGTACCGCGACCTCACGTTTTTACTTACGTTTATTGTGCAGTTGTGGATGTACGCAACGCCCGTGATTTACCCGCTCAGCACCATCGAGGACCCGCGCCTCAAAATGCTCATGCAGGCAAATCCACTCACCAGCATCATGGAAACGTTCAAGTTCGGCATGCTCGGCGTAGGCGAATTCAGCTGGGCCGCCCTCGGCTACACCGCAGGCTTCGCCGCCTTCATCCTCGCACTCGGCGTGATTGTATTCAACAAAATCCAGCGCACCTTCATGGATACGGTGTAAGTGGTCAAATTTGACCACTTTAAAGGAACATCGCAAAGTATATCGGCAAATACAAGACCGCCCCAAGATTAATACTGGGGACATCGTTCAGCACCGCAGAAATATTCGAACCGTACAACACCCCGGTAAGGATGAGTAGAGTTAAATCGCTCCAACGGCTTCTTTCAGAATCTCCAAAGCACTTCTGCACACCTCAGAAAAAGTTCTTCCTGCTGCAAAGCCTCTTTTAGCGTTGACGGATCGACGCTGAACCCAGTAGCCGTCGCATCAATATCCATCGTCGTTCTTTTTGCAACGCCAACAAGCGAGGATGTCAAGAAGTTACACCAGATTCACAAGCAATTTTCTTTATGGCGGCTTTTAGTTTAGCGGCATTAGAAAAACTCACAGCAGAATCTCCATATAATTACGGACACGCTTTTCTACATGAAGAATCCTTGCATAGTGCATGAGTAACGCAATATCTTTCGCGTCACTTCGAGCGTATTCCTTGAAGGCATGGTTCATTGATTGAACGTCATCTCCACGGACAATGTCACATAGAGTCCGCTCGATATTATAGCAACGGACCACATTGCCATAAGGAGAAAGAACGTCTTGTACGCCTAGGTCATAGCGTTCGGCAACAACAATCTTGCATTTTATTCCGTTTTGCTTGGCCGCGCTTACGTTGTAACCTTTGGGAAAAGTCATATAAAGCGAATACGGAATACGGTCCGTTTTTTTCAGAAGATATAGGGCTGTGCTTCCAGAAAAAATTCCCTGCGAGTAGGTGTGTTGCCAAATGGCAAATTCATCTTCGAGTTGGCCGGACAAAAAATAGACACCCCGAGCACCTTTGCTCAGTCTTCCGGCCGTCACACATTCTGCCAATGCGCGACGCTGAAGCCCCGCCTTGGAGACGGACGATGCCGTGACCATGCCGTTGTTTTTTTGGGCTAATTCTATGATTTTTGCACAATCATTCATAAGTTTTTAAACATTTATGTGAATTTTACAATAAATAATATACATAAATGTTCACATTCTGCCAAATCAGGCATATTCAAGACCTCTTCGACTTGAAAATAATTTTCCCTAGCAGCGAAGTCAATAGGCCGAGAAGTCAGTCCAAAATCAGTTGTTTCCATTTTAGAAACTACTGATCGCCCCAAAGTGCTTGAATTCGCCCCCTTTAAAATCATTTGCAGTTAGTAAGGATTCCTTACACACTGAATTACTCTCAAGCAATTTGCAAAAAATGCAAATTGCTGATTCGAACCAGTTCCAAAATGGAACTAGTTGCCCATCTGCCCTCCATACGAACCTGTGCATTTTCTGCACAGGTTAATTTCAGCAATTTATTCTCTCCGATCGATTCCATTGAGGAAAGGCAATTTTTTATTGTACCAAATTCGGTATAATTAAAGGGGCTCAAAGAGCCGAGAAATCTCCGTCAAATCCAGTATTTCTTTAGCGCAGTCAAGAACCTGCGGCAACGTTA
>Ga0310695_10015377_pt1 | contig 10204 bp, 6 predicted proteins | sample RumenRJG_04DNA_FD_203882 | JGI IMG/M metagenome (GOLD analysis project Ga0310695, IMG submission 203882) | Bovine rumen microbial communities from Lethbridge, Alberta, Canada - RJG_04 (v2) (version 2) | ecosystem: Host-associated > Mammals > Digestive system > Stomach > Rumen | place: Canada... | reverse complement strand
CAATTGCAATACTTCAAATTCTTCTTTGGTCATAATACAATAACAGTTGTAGTTGTGTGCACTATTGCGACTGCAAAGGTACAACGAAACTACAACTGTTACAACGTGTATTTCAACGAATGTTTACCACAAAGACACAGAGGTTTTTTATTATTATACTCTGTGTCTTTGTGTCTCTACCGTTCAGCCGAATTTCGAAATTCGGCTGCCGTGAATCAGGGATTTGTAATCCCCACTGTCCTCCTGCGGGCAAATTCTTGCTCTTGCAAGCTAACACAGGTCGAACTTCCCCGAACTTCTCCAAAAAGCTCAACACCTCACCAAAACATCCGGAATCCCTTTATTCATGCAGGGTTTGGATGGTGAGGTGTTCGGCAAACACCCCACCAGACATCTCACCAAGCACCTCACCATTTTGGGAGTTCCTCCCAGCCTCTCCAAAGGGGAGAAGCGCCAAGTGGCACATGTAGGAGGCGACGCTTCCTTGCGTCGCAACAGCACTTTAGAAGCAAATACGTGGCAGATGTAGATGGATGGTGGGGGCATTGGTGAGGTCTCTGGTGAGGTGTTTCTTCATCACCTCACCATCGGAAAGTCCGATAAACAGGACGATTCTGCGCATTTTGGTGAGGTGTTGCCTCATTCTTTGCAAGACTTTTTCTGTGGGCGCTGAACATCTATCAGGGATAGTCTGAACAGGTATCGGAGATGGTTTCTGAGCCTGTCGCCGATGGTTCCTGAGCTTGTCGCCGATGGTTCCTGAGCTTGTCGCCGATGGTTCCTGAGCTTGTCGAAGACTATCTCTGATGATGTCATCAACCATTTCTTTTGAACTTGCTGATATCGAGTTGTAATTATAAAACAGACCGAAATCAACTGCCGCAGCATTAACAGTTCTAAAGAAATCACCTGGAGCCAAGCCAAAAAGGTCAGTCAGCTTCACCAGGTTCCCCATGCAATATGCATAGCTGCTGACATGGGGGTACTTCAGCTGCATGGGGTCGGGGCTGAGCCAGATGCCAAGCCTCGGGGCGAGGTAGCGACCCACCGTCGGGTCGTACATACGTCCGTTCTTTGCAAGCAAAGCGTCCCTTTGGGCCGAGCGCATATTGATCACTCCGTATGTAGTCAGATGTTCGTGGCCGGTGAAGCCGCGACGGAAGCTTAGCGTGTTCTTCGTCGTGGTGCAGTTGCCCCACGGGTCGTACGATGCGATGAGGACCGAGTCGCCCGCCATCGTGTACAGCCGTGTATAGCTGCCGAGGTGGTCGGTCAGGGCATAGTAGGCCTGTCCTGCACCCGTGGCCGGTTTCACGTAGATGACGCCGCCGTCCAGGTAATAGTAGCTCGTGCCGTCGATGCGCTCGTAGTCGCCGGCATAGAGGTTGGTGGTGTGGACATAGTTGACAGAAGATTCCGGTATCGCCAAGGTAGTGATGGGGCCGGGAATCAGCCCTCCCCTCATGGTACGCACCGTCTTCCACCTTTCCCGGTCGGGACCGTAGCTGAAGTCCAGTCTCCGCCAGCTCATCTGGCTCATACCGCTAAAGTTTATTGACGAGACCTTTCCGAAGCCGTTGTAGGTGAAGGTGCTGCCTTCCGCAGACTGGAGTCCCGGCAGCAGGCCGCCCACCGTCTCGACGGCATGGGGCTTCACCTGTGAATACTCGTAGTCTCCCAGGTCGGTGTGAGACTGGATGTTCCCGTTGTCTTCATAGGTGATGTACTTCGTGCCGCCCTGCCCCGTGTAGGAGGTCAGGCGGTCGAGGTCGTCGTAGGCGAACTCCTCGCCATAGGAGAACATGCCCGTCCTTTCCAGCAGATTGCCCGTCGCTCCGTCGTGGGTGAAGGTCATGCCGTGTAGCAGGTTCTGGTTCCTCCTGACGCCCACGGAGGCCGTCAGCCCGTTGTTGTCAAGGGAGGATGGCGTAATCATCTTGCTAACATCAAGGGCTGACAAACTTGTCAATTTGTCCACCGTAACATCGTTGCCTTCCAAGAAAGTACGGTCAAGAGCCCTTGCTGTCAGTGTGGCGCACGCCAGTAACAGGCATGCCATCAACTCAGTTGTTCTTCTCATAAATAGTATTGCTAATCTTCCGGTTTATATGAATATAAGATTCTTGAAAAATCATCACCGCAAATCGTAGCAGCATACTCCTCTGGAGAAACCAAGCTAAAGATGTGGCTTTCAAAGCTTTGGGCAATACACATACATGACTCATCTTTTATAATCATTACATAATACTACTAGAGTTTTACTTTTTTACAACACCGTCAATTCCCCCCCCGCGCCGGAAAGAGGAATATCATAATCACACCTAACATACGCCGTTCTTTTCGGAATAAACACCTATTTTGAAATACTCTTGCACTTTTCGTGACAATGCAGGCTGATTCTCCATTATCTCTCTAAACTTTTTTTCCGTATTAACAATTCCCACATATTTCGTAAATCTTTTTGTGAGATAATCATATAATAGTTTTTTGCGCTCTTCATCAGTTATATTATTATCTAAATCCAAAAGACTATTGAGTGTACTGATTTCATCTACATTTACCATATACCAACATTCTGATGTATGGCACGGGAGTCCATCCAAAGGAATATTGTTAACTATATAATCGTGATGAAGATAACAATTATTGCCGAATGAAGACTTCTGAAGAGATATAATCTCAGTTATCTCATCACCTATTAATATCCATGTTCTTTTCTTTTTCTTAAAGTTCATAGGTGAAAGAACTTGGGATATGATTTTTTCTATATCTTTTATTTGCATGGTTAATTATATTAATAAAATTCAATAATAGTATTCCACCCACCTTGTACAGGACGGTAAAAATTATACAAATTCTTATATTTGTTCAGTTGATTAATACCTTTAGTGACATTTCTCGGGTTATATGGTTTCAATTCATATATGATATTCTTTTTTAGATCAACTGCATCAGGTCTACAGCCTGGCACCTTCCTGAATTCTTTCTGTATTAAGGGATTTTGAGATTTATAAATTTTATGCATTTTTCTTCCTTTCGCCAGACTTGACTTAGTATATTTAGTTCCCATCTTAGCCATGATGTCAGAAGCTTTCATGGCATATTTGCCAGAAGTTGCGAAACTGCCGATAACAGGAACCATAGCCGCTGCACTAAGGCCGGCATTGACGTAATCACCTTCGGCAAGGTATAGCAGGCAGTTCCTTAGCTCATTTTATTAGGATGAGTATAATATCTTAACTCAGTCAATATCTCTGGTTAGGTATTTTCCTGTTCGGATCCTTGCGACAATATTCTTGTAAGAGTACACCATACCTAAATCATATTTTTTATAACTCTCTTCCATCTCACCAATGAACGTCTCAGGTTTATTTATTTTCCAAACATACCAATTGAATGATTTGGTTATACCTGAAAAGTCCATTTCGTCAAACCATCTAAACATGATATTATCAGGATTTCCGATATCGGTAGAAGTACCAACCTTACACCATGCGCCTCTCTCTATTCCAACTCTTAAAACTGTATGGGCATAAAAATCTATACAATCTGAAACGATTACATTTATTTCAGGAGTGGAATCTGATGCGTAATCTCTTTTGAACACCCTAATTACCGAACTGTTAAGTTGGGTCATATCATTGGCTACATACTGGAAGAATCGCTTTCTTTTATTATCCAGCTGAACGCAAAATATATTCCCAATTTGGGTTACTATTCGTTTTTTTTTCATATTCTTAATTCAACGCTTTATGCCATATTGATGCCATTTGCTAGGCGATATCGAATTTATTTTATTGTATAATTGCCCACCATTTTTTTGAAGGCCGTATTTGTTTATTATCAATTGTTCCATAGTACGAGCTTGATGTTTACTTAGACCTTTTGCCTTTATTGCATAATCTAATTCAGACCGATTGGAACTTGATTTCAAATGCTCATTGAATCTCACTTGGGGATTACGTTTTGTAATGCCTACATAGCGAACGTCACCATTTTCATCAAATCCTTGATACACGCTATAAGTATTCTGTTGATTGGACGTACTTGGTACGCCATCGTTTAACACCTGAGCAGCGATCTATTATTATGTTGAAGTTCATCTAAACCTAATTTTGTAATATGTATATGATTTCAAATTGAAGCCGCAAAATAATCTTGCACTATACCAAGAATTGGCATATCAAGGCACCTGGCATATTTCTGAAGACTTTCCAGATTATCCATTTGAGTGTTCATTAAAGCATTTGACAGCAACTTTTCCAGCTTGCTTATCCTTTCTCTATTATCTATCTGATATTCCAAGTCACAAAGAACAGAAAGAGTATTAAACTCTTCATCCGACAGATTCGGGTTGAGATGAACGTGTCCGTCAAAACCTTTAGCCAATGGCAAATTATTGATTATATAATATGGTCGGAAGTAATACCTATTGCCATATAACGACTTTTGGAAAACAATTTTTTCTGAAACCACCTTACCTGAGCGAATCCAGAAAGTCTTTGTTTTTTTAAAATCCATTTTTCCTAAAATATCGTTGATGGCGTTTTTAAAAACTTTTGCATCCATATACTCGCATAATAATTAATAGAACTGACGTCTCTGCGGGCCGTACGTAAAGGCAATAACTGCCTTACGACCGCAAAGATAATGCTTTTCAGCGAACCGCACAACTTTTTCACCTGTTTTTTCGCCTTTTGACCATCAGTTAACAGCCGAACAACAGCTATATTGGATATCAGAAAAATTGCTTGCAGATGTCGAGGGCGATATCTACGGGGTTGCCTTCTGCCTGCGCGGAATAGGCATTGTGGCGGAGCGTCCAAGGCTCCTCGATGGCATACCAGTCGACGACGACCTCTTGCGGCAGGGCCATCTGAAAGAGCTCTTCGGCCGTCTTGTTGCTGTTGACGCCCATCCCCAAGAGCTCGGGCTGCGGTTTGGAGAGATGCTCCATCTGCTGGGAGAGGGCATCGAAATAAGTCTTCCAGCGCACATAGTAGAAGTCTTTCAAGAGTCCCTGCCATTCCTTGTGGGCATAGTCGCGCAGACCGCCCTTGTCGGCACAGGTGCGGTTGCCCCAGGTGGTGATCTGCACGCGCGCGTTCCATTCATATTGATCCTGCTCTTCTGGCGTTGTGCCACAGCGGCGGGCAGCCTCTGTCCAATGGCCCAGACGGAACTCCTTTCGGGTGCCGAGCAGACGGTCTTGCGCCAAGAGCATGTCTAAGAAGCGCTTCGACGAACGCTCGAACTGCTTGCGGCTGAAGGCTTTGTAGTCGGCAATGGCATATTGGTACTGGATGCGAGCCTGATCGGCCAAAGCCTGCCTGACGATGTCTACGAGGTCGTATTCGAAGTTGTTGTTGCCACGATACTGCTCAGCCACACTGGCCATCAGTAGAGCAGCCCGACGGGTATCGTCGGGGTCGTAATAGTTCTTCATCTTCGACCACGACGATGCCTGGAAGTTGTTCAGCGAGGGCCGTCCGCAGAAGATGCTCTCGTGAGGGCCCTGCTGGTTGTTGCCCGGAGGACAGTTGTAGATGCTGTTGGCCAGGATGCGCCATGCCTCGCTGATGGCCTCGTCGTGCCGTCCGTAGCGCGCCAGGGTGTATCGCTCCAGCCATTGCTCTTTGATGGTCGCGACTGAATCGCGACTTTCAGAACTTAAGGGGATCCAGGGCAGCTCGCTCATCAGCTCGAACATCACGGGATTGTTCTCCGAGCCCTCCATTGTGAAGCCGATGCCTTTGAGATGGGTGTTAGGTGATGGGTGTTGGTTGTTGACGGTGGCCTCCATGAAGTTGCTGATGAGCTGGTCCATGCGTCCGTGCAGACCGACGTTGCCGCCGAAGTTCTCCAACAGGCAGAACACCCACGGAAACTCACCGTAGCCACCCTCGCGCCGCCAGATTGACGGTGAGCCGAACATCGGGCGACACTCCGAGAAGAGGTCGAGTATTAGCATATCGTGCGGGTTGAGCCTTTCGAGCATCTGCGGCCGCGGATTCTCCGTCCAGCCCTGCACCACCCAGACGGCCGACGGGTTCACCTGCTTCATCGCCGTCATCAACGCCTCACCAGCAGCGGCATAATCGACGCGGCTGTCGTTGCTGCTCTCGTGGAAGGGGTCCATCGAGTAGTATTTCGACCGTCCGAAGAGTCGGGTCAGCTCTTCATAATACACCTTTGCTATCTCTTGGAAACGTTTGTCAGTGGGCAGCAGGTTGGCAGGCCGCTGATAGCCGTTCCACAGTCCGCCGTCGGTAACGTTCAGTCCGAGTCGTTCCTTGGCGTCGTGGGGCATCATGCCGCAATAGCCAGGCAGTACGGGCTGCATGCCCCATTGGCGCATGCGCTTCAGGATGAGTTTCTGCAGCCGCTCCTGACGGTCGTACCACGAGCGGGGCAACGGTCCGCCCCACCCTTCCAGGTTGTTCATGGCCCACCACGCCAAGAAGGCGGGGCCAGCGATGAAGCGCCCTATCTCATCTTCATTATAGCCTAAGCGTAGCAGCATGTTGCGCCAAACGCACTCTTCGCCGACGACGGCCAGCGGCATGTTCACGCCGTGCAGGGCCATCCAGTCGATCTCGCGCTCCCAGCGCTCCCAGTCCCACCAGGCCATCGAATAGCTGAAGGTGCAATAGTTGAAATCGTAGCGCAGCGAGAGCATCGTTTCATGTTTCTCGCGCTTGGTGACGGGCGGCAACACATCGGGCAGCTTAGCCGTCATCTGGTTCCACGTCAGGTGGATATGGGCATAATGCTTCAGATACCAGTTCACGCCGACAGCCACATCCACCCAGTTGTGCCCGCGCACCACGACACGGCTGCCCTGCTGGTCGAGCTCGAAAAACTCGCGGCCGTCGTTCTTCAGCAGTTCCGTTTTGAACTTCTTCGATGCTCCGCGGTCGATGCGTTCAAGCATCTCCTCTACTGGATTGGCGTTAACGCTCAGGGTCGCCAGCACCATCAGCACCACAACCCATATTCTATTGGCTGTTTTCATATTTTGCAGTTTTTGTTCAATCACTTGCTGCAAAGGTAGTGAAACTTATCGTAATCTGCAAGTTTTTTCCGTAAAAAGCAACAACAAGGAAAGGAGAGGGCATAAAAAAAGCGACAGGCTTCACAGCTGATCGCTCTATCTTCAATAGGTATTAGTTTCTTTAAGGTAAAAAGATTGTTTTCAGGATAACGGTTGCAAAGGTACGACTCTTTTTTGAAACCACAAAACATTTTCATGCATTTTTTTTGCAAAAATTGTTGTGTAGGCACACAAATCACAAATTTAAGTTTTGTTTACTTCTTTTGCAGAATTTATAGACTGATATTGCGTAAAAATATTGTAATTTTGTACCCAGTATTGACAAAATAAAGCAAAATGAAGAAAATTTTGACACTGACGGGTGCCCTGATGGTAGTTTTAGCCACGACGGCACAGCAACGCAAAGAGGTTGACCTCAGAGATGGTTGGCAGTTCTCAAAAGACGGCAAACAATGGCAAACAGTGACTATTCCGCACGACTGGGCCATCAGCGGCCCGTTCGACAAGAAGTGGGACTTGCAGATGGTGGCTATCGAGCAGAACGGCGAGAAGGAGGCCACGGAGAAGTCGGGGCGTTCGGGAGCGCTGCCGTGGATTGGCGAGGGCGAATATCGGACAACCTTCGTCGTTCCGAGTGGCTATGAAAAAGCAGTCCTGCTGTTCGACGGAGCCATGAGCGAACCCGTCGTCTACGTCAACGGACACGAGGCAGGCCACTGGGCCTACGGCTACAATGCCTTCCGCGTGGATGCCACGCCCTACCTCAACAAAGGCGGAAAGGCCAACAGCCTGGTTGTCCGGCTGAAGAACGTGGAGGAGAGCAGTCGCTGGTATCCGGGGGCAGGACTCTACCGCCCCGTCACCCTGCAGCTGACGGGCAAGACACATCTCGACGAGTGGGGAACATTCGTTCGGACGACATCGCTTACGAAGAATGTCGCCGTGGTGGATGCCGACTTCCAGCTGGCAGGCTACGAGAACATGACGGGGCTGACCGTCGAGGCAACCATCATGACCAGCGATGGACGGCGCGTTGTGGCTCAGGCCCAGAAAGAGGCGGACAGCCAGGGCAAGGCATCGATGCAGATGCGCGTCTACAACCCGAAGGCTTGGTCGCCAGAGACGCCTTATATATATAATGTACGCGCGAGGGTGCTCTCCAACGGTAGGGAGATAGACCGGAAGACCATCAAGACCGGACTGCGCACCATCAGCGTCGATAGCGACGGTGGTTTCCAGCTGAACGGACAATCGCGCAAGATAAAAGGTGTATGCCTGCATCACGACCTCGGTCCGTTGGGCGCTGCCGTCAACAAGAGGGCGCTGATACGCCAGATAGAGACGATGAAGGACATGGGCGCCGATGCCATCCGCACGGCTCACAACATGCCGTCGCAGTGGCAGATGGACATCTGCGACTCGTTAGGCATGATGGTGATGGCTGAAAGTTTCGACATGTGGATTTATCCGAAGTGCAAGAATGGCTACGCCCGCTTCTTCAAAGACTGGAGCGACCGTGACATCGAAACGCTTGTCAGGGCCCATCGCAACCATCCCTCAATCGTGATGTGGTCGATAGGCAACGAGATTCCGGAGCAATGGAGCGAGGAGGGACGCGAGATAGCACGCCACCTGCAGGACATCTGCCATCGGCTGGACCCCACACGCCCCGTCACGCAGGGTATGGACCGCGCTGAGGATGCGCTGAAGAGCGGCTTCGCCCAGGTGATGGACGTACCGGGCTTCAACTATCGCGTCTACAAATATCCGAAGAACATCGAACAGCTGCCTCAGGGATTCCTGCTCGGTAGCGAGACGGCATCGACCGTCAGCAGCCGTGGTGTCTACAAGTTCCCCGTTGAGGTGTCGAACACCAATACCTACGCCGACGGACAATGCTCGGGCTACGACACGGAGTATTGCTCGTGGAGCAACCTGCCAGAAGACGACTTCGAGGCGATGGACGACCTCCCGTACACCATAGGACAGTTTGTCTGGACGGGCTACGACTATCTCGGCGAACCCACTCCCTACGACGAATACTGGCCCAGCCGCAGCAGCTATTTCGGCATCTGCGACCTTGCCGGGCTGCCCAAAGACCGCTACTATCTGTATCGCAGCGTATGGAACACCAACGAGCATACGCTCCACCTGCTGCCCCACTGGACATGGACGGGACGTGAAGGACAGCCGACACCCGTCTACTGCTACACCGACTATGCGGAAGCTGAGCTCTTCGTCAACGGAAAGAGTCAGGGACGCATCAGCAAGAACCCGACGAGCAAGATGGACCGCTACCGCCTGCGCTGGAACAACGTTGTCTACGAACCGGGCGAACTCAGAGTGGTGGCCTACGACAGCAACGGACGGAAAGCCGCCGAACGGGTGGTGCTGACAGCTGGAAAGCCTGCCGCCCTGAAGCTCGATGCCGACCGCACGACGCTCTGCCCGGACGGCGACGACATGGCCTTCGTGACGGTGAGCCTCGTAGACGACAAGGGAACACTCATTCCCGATGCTGCCGACCAGCTGACGTTCAGTGTCGAGGGTGCCGGAAAGTTCGAGGCTGTCTGCAACGGCGATGCCACATCGCTGGAGCCTTTCACCGAGCCGACGATGAAGCTCTTCAACGGACAGTTGGTGGTACTGGTGCGCTCGACGAAGAAGGCGGGCAACATCGTGCTCACCGTAGGCGACAAGGAGCGCGGCCTGCAGCAACGACTGACAATCAAGAGTATAAAGACAAAATAACTATGGACAAACAGACAAAGGAAATTTACCTTGCAGGAGGATGCTTCTGGGGGACGGAACACTACTTCAAACAGGTGGAAGGAGTGGTAGAGACAGAGGTGGGTTACGCCAATGGTATCATCGACAACCCCACCTACGAACAGGTGTGCACCGACACAACACAGTTTGCGGAGACCGTCCGTGTGGTCTACGACCCCGAGAAAGCATCGCTCGAGTTTCTGCTGAATCTCTATTTCATGGCCATCGACCCCGTGAGCGTCAACCAACAGGGACACGACAAGGGTACGCAATACCGCACGGGCATCTACTACGACGACCCGTCCGACCTGAACATCATCGAGAAAGTCTATGCTCAGGAGATGGCGCGAAACGAACTGCCTTTAGCCGTGGAGCTGCTGC
>Ga0310695_10015376_pt1 | contig 10204 bp, 8 predicted proteins | sample RumenRJG_04DNA_FD_203882 | JGI IMG/M metagenome (GOLD analysis project Ga0310695, IMG submission 203882) | Bovine rumen microbial communities from Lethbridge, Alberta, Canada - RJG_04 (v2) (version 2) | ecosystem: Host-associated > Mammals > Digestive system > Stomach > Rumen | place: Canada... | reverse complement strand
GAGCGGTGAGACCTTCAACCGTAACTCGAAGGTGGATGGCTGGGACCAGACCAACCTCACCATCGGCGTGCAGTACTGGTACTATAAGAAGTGCCGTGTGCAACTGCAATACACCCGTTGCCTCTGTGGCGATAAGATCAGTACAAACGATTATGATTGGCTCCAGGCTCAAGTACAGGTTGCTTTTTAATAATTTAGCAAAAAAATATATATGTTTATCAAGGTATTATTAACAATAATTTTCCTGGCCGTGATGATTGGTGTGGGTCTCTATACCCGTAAACAGGCCAGTAGTGTCGATGGATTCGTATTGGGCGGTCGTGCCGTAGGCCCCTGGCTCACGGCCTTCGCCTTTGGTACCTCTTATTTCTCTGCCGTGGTCTTCGTGGGCTACGCCGGACAGTTTGGCTGGAAGTACGGACTCTCCTCCGCCTGGATCGGTATCGGCAATGCCGTCATCGGCTCCCTCCTCGCGTGGATCCTCTTAGGGCGTCGCACGAAACTGATGACCCAGCATATCGAGTCGCGCACGATGCCCGACTTCTTCGGCACGCGTTTTGCCGATCAGGGTCTGCGCGTCACCGCCTCCGTCATCGCCTTCGTGTTCCTGATCCCCTATACCGCTGGTGTCTATAGCGGCATCTCCCGCCTCTTCGAGATGGGCTTCAACATCCCCTACGAGTACTGCGTGGTCATCATGTCGATCCTCACCGCGGTCTATGTCATCCTCGGCGGCTATAAGGCCACGGCGATGAACGATTTCATCCAGGGTATCATCATGCTCTTCGGCATCGTGGCAGTGATCCTCGCCGTACTCAATGCACAGGGCGGACTCGTGGCGGCTGTCGATAAACTCGCCCTGATCCCCTCTGATACCGACCCAGCCGTGAATGGCGGCTTTGCCACCTGGTTCGGACCCGATCCGTGGGGGCTCTTGGGCGTGATCGTCCTCACCTCCTTAGGCACGATGGGCCTGCCCCAGATGGTGGGTAAGTTCTATTCGATCACCGACGAGGCGGCCATCAAGCGCGGCACCGTCATCTCTACCATCTTCGCCTTCATCGTGGCAGGCGGCTGCTATTTCCTCGGCGGCTTCGGACGACTCTACGACCCCGTGATCAACCCCGCCACAGGTAAGATCGCCTTCGACTCGATCGTACCTGCGATGCTGGTCACCCTGCCCGATGTGCTCATCGCCCTCGTGGTGCTGCTGGTGCTCTCAGCCTCGATGTCAACACTCGCCTCACTGGTCCTCACCTCCAGTTCCACGATGACCCTCGACCTCATCTATCGCGACAAGAAGTCACTGCCCGGTGAGGTGGAAGACGGCGCCATCGATGATATCGTCTCCGAGAAGGTCGAGCGTCGTAAGGTCGTGGTGATGCGCGTGCTCATCATGTTCTTTATCGCCATCTCCCTGCTGATAGCCCTCAATCCGCCTACGTTCATTGCCCAACTCATGGGCATCTCGTGGGGCGCCCTGGCTGGTGCCTTCCTCGCACCGTTCATGCTGGGTCTCTACTGGCGTGGGGTCACCACCACCGCTGTCTGGGCCTGCTTCATCTGGGGCGTGGGACTCACGGTGGTCAACATGCTCATCGGCAACCCCATCAACCCGATCAACTGTGGCGCCATCGCCATGGTGGGTGGCTTCCCCGTGGTCTGGCTCGTGAGTCTCGTTACCAAGAAACTCCCCCAGCAGACCGTCGACACCATCTTTGAGTGCTATAAATAATAAGGTTAAACCCCTATTGATGATAAATTTTCCGCGAAACCTTTCCTAGTTTCGCGGATTTTTCGTATCTTTGCCCCAAGAATTCTATTAACAGAGCTACATGAATCTATTATCAGTGAGAGTAAGACGAATTTTGGGCATCACTTTTTCCGCACTGGCAGCCGTGTCTGTACAGGCGCAGACGGAGATTGCCAAGGAACTGAAGGCCGACATCAACCGGGCGGCCGGCATGTTCTATACCCGTACCGTCGATAAGTCCCATAAGGACACCCCGCCGCCCGCCGGCAAGAAACCTTTCTACATCAATCATTACGGTTGCCCGGGGGCCTATTACCTCGACAAACCCGAGTATTATACCGACACCTACGCCATCTTCGCCAAGGCCGACAGCCTCGGCAAACTCACGCCGCTGGGAAAGGATGTGTTCCGCCGCATCCGTGTGCTGTGCGACGATGCCAAGGACCGCTATGGCGAACTCACGGAGAAAGGCGCCCAACAGAGTAGGGACCATGTGAAAAACCTGGTGGAGCGCTTCCCCGAGATGTTCACGCCGAAAGGCTATTACAGCGTACGGAGCATCGTCGAGAACCGTTGCATCCTCACCATGCAGGAGGGACTGCTCCAACTGTCAGCCATGCAACAGCCCCTCGTCGCCCGAAGCCGCGTGTCCTATCAGGAGAAACCTTTCATGAACCCCGACGACAAACAGCTTACGGACCGCCGTATCGACTCGTTGACAAAGATCCGTTACGAACGGTTCCGATACCTGAACTCCGACGACGGCCGGTTGATGGGGTCGCTCTTCAACGACCAGAACTACGTCATCACCCATATCGACGCTGAGACACTGAGCCGACAGCTCTATATCCTCGCCAGCGACATCCAGCATACCGACATAGCCGGACTCGTCACCCTCTACGACATCTTCACCCCCCAGGAGATCCATCGCCACTGGCGGAAACAGAACGCGTGGCACTATATCAACTACGCCGGCTGTACCCTCAACGGCGGCTACCAGGCTTACCTCCAGCGCGCACTCCTGCGTAACATGATGCACATGGGCGACAGCGTGATGAAGCGCGACAACCCCCTCATGCACCTGCGCTATACCCATGCCTCCGTGGTGCTGTCACTGGTCTGCCTGATGGATCTCGACGGCTACGGCCTCCATACCGCGAACCTCGACTCGCTCGAGGCCTACGGCTGGGCCAACTACCGCATCGCACCCCTCGGGGGCAGCATCGAGATGATCCACTACCGCAGCGGGAAAAACGACCCCGACGTATTGGTCAAGGTACTCCTCAACGGACATGAGGCCCGACTGCCCATCGAGAGCGACTGTGCACCTTATTACCACTGGAACGATGTGAAGCGATACTATCTGCGTAAGTTGTACCGCTATGAGAGTCGTCGGTTTAACTCAAACGCCAAGAAGAAATGAAGATCATGAAACAACGATATTTGATAGTTACGCTGTTTACTGTTTGCTGTGCACTGGGCATGATCCCCTCTGCATGGGCTCAGTCGAAGGTGAAGGAGCTGATCAGGAAGTCCCCCTCGTATGCCTCCTGCAACTACCACATCTATCCTGACAGCATCACCGCCACGCTCACGCCCTCGCCCGAAGGCAAGAAACCTTTCTATATCTCCCACTACGGCCGGCATGGTTCCCGTTACATCAGCAGCCGCAGCGGCTACGACATCCCCTATATGATGATGCAACAGGCCGACAGCCTCGACGAACTGACGCCCGAAGGACAGAGGGTGCTCAGCGAGATGAAAGTCATCATGCGCAACACCGAGAACCGCTGGGGCGAGCTCACGGGCTATGGTAAGCGACAGCTCCAGGAGATCGGCCAGCGCATGGCGGAGCGCTTCCCCGAGGTACTGTGCCCGGGTGCCACGGTCAGTGGCGTCAGCACGGTGGTGCCCCGCTGCATCGAGTCCATGGGCGCCTGCCTCATGCAGATGCTACAGGTGTGCCCCCAACTGAAGGTCACCATGCAGGCCTCCCAGCGTAACCAGTGGTACATGAACCACCAGGACCGCACGTTGCGCCGCTATATGACGCCCGAGGCGAAGAAAGCCTACGATGCCTATATCGCCCACCGCCTGGGTAACACCCGACTGATGGAGCTCATCTTCAAGAACCCCGATATCGTGAAGGAGGTGGTCGATGAAGAGCAGTTCAGCTACTACCTCATGAAGATGGGCCTCTTCCAGCTGAACATCAACTACAACCAGAGCACCTATCTGATGAGCCTCTTCGACACCGACGACCTCTACCTGATGTGGCGGATCGACAATGCCCTCTGGTATATCCAGCACGGGGCCTGCAAACTCAACGGCGGCCGACAGCCTTCCAGTCAGCGCTTCCTCCTGCGACAGCTGATAGCCGATGCCGACAGCTGTATCCGACTCGACCGACCCGGTGCCCAACTGCGCTTCGGCCACGAGACGGTGCTCCTGCCACTCGTCTGTCTCATCGGCGTCAACGGCTTCGACCTCGAGACCGACAACCTCAACGAACTCGAAGAGAAAGGGTGGTGGTGCTCCAGCGTCTTCCCCATGGGCTGCAACCTGCAGTTCATCTTCTACCGCAGCCATCCCAAGGATCCCGACGTGCTCTTCAAGGTGCTGCTCAACGAAGAGGAGGCCACACTCCCCCTCACACCCGTCAGCGGCCCCTACTACCGCTGGACCGACTTCCGCCAGTATTGCCTCAATAAGTTATCGAAATTTCAATAGTAACACATAAATATGAGAAAAATGAAGAAATTATGCTTAACAATGCTGCTGCTGATGGTGACGATGTCACTCGTGGCAGCCTGTGCAAACAAGCCCAAGACGGCGGATCAGGCACAGACGACAGAGACAACCCAGACAACCGCAACGGCCGCCGAAGACGACATGGCACCCAACTTCGAACTGCCCGACCTCCAGGGAAACCCGCGCTCGCTCGCCTCACTGCGGGGGAAATATGTGATCATCGACTTCTGGGGCTCCTGGTGCGTGTGGTGCATCCGCGGCTTCCCGGCCATGAAGGATATCTATACCAAGTATAAGGACGATCTCGAGATCCTCGGCGTGGCCTGTCAGGACCCGGAGAAGAAATGGCGGAAAGCCGTCGAACAGTATGACCTGCCCTGGCTGCAGGTACGCTGTCCCGACGATATGCTCGACGACCTGGCCGAGATGTACGGCATCGAGGGCTTCCCCACGAAAGCGGTGGTCTCACCCGAGGGCAAACTCCTGAAGATCGTCGTGGGAGAAGATCCCGAGTTCTACACCTACATCGATGAACTGCTGAAAGATTGATCTTCGCCGGTCATCGATGGCTCGCCATGCCCATATATCTAGAATCCCCGCCGGTCAGGCGGGGATTCTTTTAATAAGCGTGATCGCTTTCGAGCTCCTCCTTGGTGATCTTCTTGGCGTCTATCGCTCGCCAAGCGTACACGATGTACGCCAACACGAAAGGCACAAGCAACGACACATAGAACATCGTACGCAACGTAAACTCACTCGAACAGGAGTTCTGCAACGTGAGCGACGACTGCAGGTCGGCGGTCGAGGGATAGTAGGCCGTATGGTTCCAGGCGCAGCAGAGCAACAGCGCGAGCACGGTCAGCACCGTACCGATACCCGCAGGCCAGATACCACCCACATAACCCTTCGAGAAGATGGTCTTACCGATACCGAAGAGCACGAGCACCACACCGATCAACAGCACGACGGTGAGATACCACATGTCAAGGAAGTTGGTCAGATACTTATACGGCTCCATAAAGATCACACCCGTCTCGGGGTTATAGGCAAAGCCCTCCTTCAGCAACAGGTGCACGAGATAGGCCACGAAGAGCACGAGGAAAGGTACGGCCGCAGCGATCAGACGCCCGGTACCACGCGCACGGATACCCGCATCGTCCACATTGTTCATCACATAGAGGATACCCAGCACACGGGCGAGGAACACCACGGCGAAGCCCAACACGAGCACCCAGGGGTTGAGCAGCGCGTCGAGACCGTGCGAGCCATTGGCCCACGAAGAGATGATAGGCGTCACGGCACCCGCATCGATCAGGTTGTCCTTCGCCACGATGAAGTTCGACCCCTCGAAGAAGGTGGCCACGGCACCGCCTAAAAGCAACGGCCCCAGGATACCGTTCAGCGTCAGGAAGAACTGAAACGTCTTCGGCCCGAGAATATTGCCGATCTTGTTCTGGAACTCGTAGCTCACGGCCTGCAACACGAAGGTGAAGAGGATGATCATCCACAACCAGTAGGCACCGCCGAACGAGGTGGAGTAGAACAGGGGGAACGAGGCGAAGAACGCACCGCCGAAGGTCACGAGCGTGGTGAAGGTGAACTCCCACTTGCGACCGGTGGAGTTATACACGAGACGACGACCCTCGGCCGTCTGACCCAACGAACTGGCCACGGAGTTGGCGCCCTGCACGAAGAGCAGGAAGACTAAGAGTGCACCCAACAGGGAAACGATAAAACACCAATAGTGTTGAAGAAATTCGTATGTCATAATTGCGGTCCTTTCTTGATTTGTTTAAGCATGATACTGATCTCAACAGCCAACATCGTAGTGAACAGCAGGAGGAACAGGAAGAACGTGATCATCACACTCCCCGACTGCAGGTCGCTGACGGCCGCCCACGTGGGCAACATGTCCTGGATGGTCCAGGGCTGACGACCGAACTCGGCCACGAGCCAACCGCTCTCAGAAGCGATATAGCCCAACGGGATCAGGGCGATGGCGATCCAGTAGTGCCACTTCGGCAGACCCGTGATCGCACGGTCGCGCCACAAGGCCTTCGGCCACTCGTAGGCACCGGCCAGCACGACGGCGAAGAACAGGATGAACAGACCGCCCAGTCCCACCATCACACGGAAGGCCCAGAAGTTCACGGCGATAGGCGGCACCACGTCCTCTTTGTCGCGGATATAACCATAGCCGAAATACGGCATATTCTCATTCAGAAGGGCGAGCTGCGCGTTGATCACGGCCTCCTCGGCACCCTCGTGCTTCGCCTGACGATAGGCGGCGAGGGCGGCGATGGCCTGCTTACCCCGCTCGATCTTCTCATCCACAGAGGGCTCCACCTGCCCGTCAGGCTTAGTGTAACCGTTCAGGATATCGTTCACACCCGGCACATAACCCTCGAAGTCGTTGGTCGCCATAAACGAGAGAGCCTTCGGCACCTCGATACCTTCGATCACCTTCAGACCGATACCGTTGCCACCGTCATAGAGAGCCTCCATGGCAGCGAGCTTCATAGGCTGCACGGCAGCCACATCCTGGGCCGACTTGTGACCCGTGGCGGCGGCGAGCAACGAGGCCACCAGACCCACGGCAGCACCGATCTTCATACTCTCGATCGACAGGCGCGGCTCACGGCGTTTCAGCATGTAATAACTGCACACACCCACACAGAACACGGCACCGATGATCCACGCGGAGGTCACCGTGTGACAGAATTTACTGACGGCGAAGGGCGAGAGGGCCACCTCGGCAAAGCTCACCATCTCGTTACGCATGGTGTCGGGGTTGAACGCACAACCCACGGGATACTGCATCCACGCGTTGGCCACGAGGATCCACCACGCGGAGATGGTGGCACCCAGACCCGTCAACCAGGTCGAGGCGAGGTGGAAGCCCGGCGACACCTTCTTCCAACCGAAGTACATCACGGCCACGAAGGTCGATTCCATAAAGAAGGCCACGATACCCTCGACGGCCAACGGCGCACCGAAGATATCGCCCACAAACCACGAGTAGTTCGACCAGTTCGTACCAAACTCGAACTCGAGGATGATACCCGTGGCCACACCCATGGCGAAGTTGATACCGAAGAGCTTCTGCCAGAAGATGGCGGCATCTTTCCAGAACTGCTCCTTCGTACGATAATAGATGGTCTCCACGATACCCATGATCACGGCCAGACCGAGGGTCAGGGGCACGAAGAGCCAGTGATAGATGGCCGTGAGGGCGAACTGCGCTCTCGACCAGTCAATGGTCCCGGCATCAATGTTCAGTAATAGGTTCTGTAGCATAATATATAATTTTAAAATCTCTTCTCAACGAGCTCTGTGGCAACGTACCCCGCTTCGTCCCCCTCGGCATGCGCTTTCAGGAAGTTGGGGAAGAAAAACACCTTCAGGATCGCGAAGATGATAAACAGCTTGATGAGGATGATCGCCCACAGCGTCTTACCCAGACGCATGTCCCGGAACCCCTCGTAATACAGGTCGAAAACCCGACGTAAAAAGCTGCCTTTACCCATAGATGGTGGTTATTTTGTCGCAAATATACGTCAATTATTCCTAACTTCCAAATAAATAAGGTATAAAAGTGCAAATTTTCTTTGTTATTTCATCGAAAAGGTGTACCTTTGCGCCGATTTTTTAGACAAGCTTGGATGAATAAGAAACTATTGATACCCCTCATCGCCCTCGTGGTGCTCCTCCTCGGCGGCATCGGCTGGCTCTACCTCAGCCTGCAAGAACAGAAGCAGGCGAACGAGGAGATGCAGGAGCTCGTCGAGATGGATAAACAGGAGATGGAGGAAGAATATCGGCACTTCACCTTGCAGTACGACGAGATGAAGACGATGATCACCAACGACTCCATCGTGGCCCAACTCACACAGGAACAGGAGAAGACCCAACAGCTGCTCGAGGAACTGAAACGCGTCAAGGCGACCGATGCCCGCGAGATAGCCCGACTGAAGAAGGAACTCGAGACGGTCCGCGCCGTCCTGCGCGACTACGTGATGCAGATCGACTCACTCAACCGACTCAACGAGAACCTGATGGCGGAGAACTCCCGCGTGAACGCCGAACTCGAACAGCGTACCGCCCAGGTGGCAGGTCTCAGCAGTGAGAAGGCCTCCCTCTCGGAGAAGGTGGCGATAGCCGCCCAACTCGACGCCGCGGGCATCCAGCTCCAGCTCCTCAACAAGCGCGGGAAGGACACGAAGAAACTGAAGGACTGCAAACAGATGAAGGTCGACTTCGATATCACGAAGAACGTGACGGCGGCCAACGGCCACCGCACGATCTACGTCCGCATCCAGAACCCGGGCGGCAATGCCCTCGGCGGCGGTGGCACCTTTGCCTATGAGAACCGCCAACTGGAGTGCGCAGCCCACAAGACGATAGAATATACCGGTGAAGAGACCCATGTCACGGTCTATTGGAATGTCACCCAGATGCTGGAGGCAGGCGAATACCGTGTGAGCATCTTCACCGACGGGAATATGATTGGTACCAGGAAGTTTAGTTTTAATTAACTCGATATGAACAGAAAGATTGCTTTTGGCTTTTGGCTGATGGCCGCCGGCTGCTTGCCGGCAGGGGCCCAACGGGTACTCACACTCGACAGCTGCCGACAGATGGCCTTGCGCAACAACAAACAGCTGAGTATCTCCAAGATGAAGCAGGATGTGGCGGCCAACGAACGGAAGTCCGCCCGCACCAAGTACCTGCCGCATGTGAATGCGCTCGGCACTTATGTACACACCACGAAGGAAGTGTCTATACTGAACGATGGTCAGAAGCTGCTGCTGTCAAATGTGGGTACGGGATTGGTGTCGCAGTTGCCGGCTCAGATCCAGGAGAAGTTGGGAGGACTGCAGACGGCCTTAAACGCCCTCGGACAGGACGTCGTCGATGCGTTTCGTACGGATACGCGTGATATCTTTGCGGGTACCGTCGCACTCACGCAGCCCGTCTTCATGGGTGGTAGTATTATCGCTTTCAATAAGATCGCTGATATCAAGGAGAAAATCGCGGCGAATGCGCTCGACGCCAGCCGACAGTCAACGCTTTATACGATCGACCAGGCCTACTGGCAGGTGGTGTCGCTCTATCATAAACAGAAACTCGCACAGAGCTACCTCGACCTGGTGCAGAAGTTCGATACCGATGTCTATAAGATGATCGATGAAGGCGTGGCCACCAAGAGCGACGGCCTGAGTGTCGATGTGAAGGTCAACGAGGCCGAGATGACACTCACGAAGGTGAACGACGGACTCGTCCTCTCACGCATGCTCCTCAACCAGCTCTGCGGACTGCCCCTCGACGAACAGGTGACACTGGCCGATGAGCAGGCGGAGAACATCGCCGTGGTAGAGATCGCGGCAAAGCCTGATGTGGAGATGGCCGTGGCAAACCGTCCCGAGTTGAAGCTGCTTGAGAATACGGTGGCCCTGTCCAAACAAGCCACCAATGTGCTGAAGGCCGGCAATCTGCCACAGGTGGTACTCACAGGCGGCTATCTCATCAGCAATCCCAATGTGTTCAACGGCTTCGAGAAGAAGTTCTCCGGGATGTGGAATGTCGGCGTCTCCGTTCGGGTACCCATCTGGAACTGGGGCGACGTGATGTATAAGGTACGGGCCTCGAAAGGCACCACGGCGATTGTCAACCTCGAACTGGCTGATGTCCGTGAGAAGA
>Ga0310695_10015375_pt1 | contig 10204 bp, 10 predicted proteins | sample RumenRJG_04DNA_FD_203882 | JGI IMG/M metagenome (GOLD analysis project Ga0310695, IMG submission 203882) | Bovine rumen microbial communities from Lethbridge, Alberta, Canada - RJG_04 (v2) (version 2) | ecosystem: Host-associated > Mammals > Digestive system > Stomach > Rumen | place: Canada... | reverse complement strand
TGCCACCACTCCAGGTTTCATCAATTTCTCCAGCATCAGCTCATAATACATCGGGGGATAGAGTGTATCGCTATCTACATCAAAATAATACTTACCTTTAGCATGTTCCAAACCACATCGACGGGCATAACCGCAGGAATGTTGATATTCTGTAAAATATGGAATACCAGACTTTTCATAGATTTCAGCCGTACGATCCTTAGAGTCGTTATCGACACCGATAATCTCTACTGGATATTTACACTTAATCTCACTGATAGCCCAAAGACACGCTTGAAGATGCGTCTCTTCATTGTATCCGATGACAACAATCGAGGCAACAGGATTCTCACTCTGCAGTGCTGCCAATCGTTCACGAGTACCATCAATAATCTCTTGGGGCACTTCACTGAACGGTTTTCCGTATATACTAAGATATTTATCGTACCAAGCCATATTTACATTATTTATTAAGATTTAACAATAAGACTTTTAAAAAGATTATTCCATTGGGGCATAATTACCTCTTTTTTAAATCGCAGAGACGATTGAACGGCATACTGCCCCATTTGTTTTCTTAAAGCCTCGTTCTCAATCAACATACAAAGTCTATTGGCAAAAGCCTCGACATCATAACATTCTATTAGGAATCCATCTTTACCATCTGATATAATCTCCGAAGGACCATAAGAACAATCAAAGGCCACAACAGGAATACCACAACTCATGGCTTCAGGCATTACTAAGCCAAATGGTTCATATATCGATGTCAATATGAGAATGGAGCTCTCTTTGTATTTATCCAAGATGTCTAATGTCTGAGGATGAGGATAGACATGCTCCCCTTTGGGTATCAGACCATGATTTTCTGGCAAATCTGCATCTTCACCATAAATATCCAATCGCCAATCGGGATGACGTTTCTCAACGATACGCCATATAACATCCAGATACTGATAGCCTTTCTGTGAGTCCATTCTCCCCACAAAAATAACACGTTTCGCCTCACAATCACTATAGACATCCGTATCATTCATTGTTACAATATTGGGAATAACTGACACATTCGGATTAATTTTCCTCCATTGTTCCGCATCTCCATGAGTCAAAGCTACAATCTGCTCAGCCTTGCTTAATGCTTTATAATGGAAATATTTCTTGATACGGTTAGTGATTGTCATCTCCTGCATATGGAAGGGACGATCAAATGTTCCATGACTCTCTACAATCAAAGGAACTTCCTCCTTACATTCCACCAAGAAATCAACAAATTCAGAAGCACTAGTGATTAGGACATCTGGACTTTCCGCTTCTATCAAAGTTTTAATTTTTCTTTGGAATAATCTGATTAATTTGTAATATATCCAATATCGCTTCAGACCTTTGTACTGATATTGTTGAGTAAAGCGTATGCCAAAGTCAATATGCCGTATATTTTCATTCAAAGGATAAGGAGCCTTATGGTCACCCTGGTCTGTTGTTACAAGACAAACCTCATAACCAGGAATCTCAGCCAAAGCGTTCATCTTATCAGTCCAGACACGCTCTAACCCTCCATAGACAGCAAATACCCTATTGATATATACAATCTTCATCTTAACACACGAATATTAAAATTCTGCCACAAAAATACAAAAAAAAGAGAATTGTTTCAAAAAAAGACAGTAAAAAAACTATCTTTATTGAAAAAAAACGTATCTTTGCAACAAATTAACAAATAGATTACTTACCTCAAAAAAATATTCTATGATTGACTTGAGTATTATAGTGCCGGTATATAACGTTGAGAAATACGTTAGGACATGTATTGAGAGTATTTATCGTCAGGGATTAGACGAAAATAGGTTTGAACTCATCATAGTAAATGACGGTACGGAAGACCATAGTATGGAGATGATTGCTGACATTATTCAGCAACACTCAAATATCATAGTTATTGAACAAGAAAACCAAGGTGTTTCTGTCGCACGGAATAATGGTATAACCATAGCCAAAGGGGAATACATCCTCATGATAGATTCTGACGATTTACTTATTGACAACAGTGTCAAGATCTTGCTTGAAAAAGCTCTAGAGACTAAAGCAGAGGTAGTGACTGCTGATTATCTTCAGATGAACAATGAAGAAATCAAAGCGTTTTTGTCAGGTTCAATTCAAACTAAGAAAAAAGACTTGATAATTGAAAAACTTTCTGGTGAAGACTTCCTTAAAGAGGAATATTGTCGTAATCATTGGAGAAATTTATATAGAAAAGATTTTTTACAGTCTACTAAAATCACTTTTATTCCCCACATTTACGCTGAAGATGTTCCATTTGCCAATGAATGTTATCTAAAAGCAAAGAAATGCATCAAAGTTCAATGGCCATTTCTTATATATAGATGGGGAAATCCGACTCAAACGACAATGAATTTTACATTCAAGAAAGCCTTAGATCTTTGTAAAATTATACAAAAAATCTGGAGTTTTACAAGAATCTCTAACCTTTCAGCAGATGCTAAACAAAAACAAATTGATGTAACCTATGCATATTTCTATCGTTTAATTTCTGCTACCACATTCGGACATATAAAGGGACTATCAACTCAGTTAAAAGTTATTAACTATATGAAGTCTTTAGAGCCTGAGCTTCATTTCCAAAATGGTACAAAACAAAAAATCTTAACATGGATGTTCCAGAACATGCCACACACACTTATAATTGCATATCATTTATTTTACAAAACAAAAAAATATTAAGATCTTATCAAATTCGTAATCCTCCAAAATGGCAAATATCACTGAAATTGCCACTTCCATGTGTCAATTCGACATCATAACTCACATTTTTCTACATAAAATATTAAAAAAAGTAGATTTTACTCAATAATAAAGGAATATAATAAACTTTTATTTTGGGGAAAAAGTATCTTTGCAACAAAGGAATAAAAATTTACCTAATCTATGACATATTTAAGTATTATAGTACCCATATATAACGTTGAAAAATACGTTAGAACATGCATTGAAAGTATATATCATCAGGGGTTAGACGAAAAAATCTTTGAGCTCATCATCATAAATGATGGGACAAAAGACAAAAGTATGGAGGTTATTGCCGATATTATTCAACAACACTCAAATATTATAGTTATCGAGCAAGAAAACCAAGGCTTATCTGTGGCAAGGAATCGAGGCATTGAATGTGCTCGAGGGGAATTTCTGTTAATGGTAGATTCTGATGACTTGCTAATTAATTTTAGTATAAAACCCCTACTAGAAGAAGCAATTACATTAAAACCAGACTTGATTGTTGCCGATTATATACAGATGAACGATAAAGAGATTGAGGAATATCTCGAAACCCCTCCTAATCTAGAAGAATCATTCTCTATTTCAGAAATCTCAGGATACGATTTGGTGGATCCCGCATATTGCAAATTTTACTGGCGTATATTATTTAGAAAAGATTTTCTTATTAATAACCATATCTCATTTATACCTGGCATACTAGCTCAGGATGTTCCATTTACAAATGAATGTTATCTGAAAGCAAAAAAATGTTTCAAAACTACACGACTTTTTATTATTTACAGGAGAGGGCATAATTCTGTATCATCATTATATCGTCTGAGAAATGCAAATGATGTTTCCGTTGCGATGAAGGAGGCATGGAAATTGTCAGAATTACCAGGTCTATCAACACAAACCATATATAAACAACAAGAATTTTTATTCATATTTTTCTATTCTCATATTTGTGCCATTACATATGGACATATTCATAATATGACAGAGATCATTATGTCATTCAAATTTTTAAAAAAGCAAATTCCTACCATTTCATTTAAGCATAACAATAAGCAAAAATTGTGGACGCTTTTGTACAACAATCTTCCTACACGTATTTTCGTCTATATAATATATGCAAAACAAACCATGTTAAGAAAATTTAAACAATACATTAATAAAATAAGATGAATATGTACATTTACAATTTTCTGAGCCCAACCTTTTATCGTGAGTTCAATAAGAAAAAAACAAGGATTCTCAATATTGAAGGCTCTCAAAAAGGTCTGTCCATTGTTTCATTACAACATCACGATTATAGCGCTGAACATTGATTCGCGCCTGCATACCCATGGTTTTTCTAAGTTCGGGATTTTCTATTAACTGACAGACACGTCGTGCAGCTTCATCCGTATTCAGATATTCCACCAAAAAGCCATCTTCACCATCTCTAATGATGTCAGCTGGTCCCCAAGGACAGTCAAATGAAACGACAGGTAATCCACAGGCCATTGCTTCAATCAAGACCATAGGCAACCCTTCAAATCTGGATGTCAACAAAAACACACTGCTCTCCAAATATTTTTCCATTATCCTAGGAGTTGGCTGATGGACGATGACAGCACGCTCTAATCCTGCCTCCTTTATCATTTGCAAAAGCATCTGTTTCTGTTCACCCTCACCATACATATGAAGTACCCAATCAGGATGTTTTCGATTAACCTTTACCCAAGTATCAATAAGATATTCCAGTCCTTTCTGCTCATTCAATCGCCCTACAAAAATGACCTGCTTATTCTCACAAGAACTGCCATGAGGTGGATAGAATGGTAATGAATTGGGGATTACCACAGTCTTAGTAAAACCCTCCCAACTGTTTGCATCGTGCTGAGTTAGCAAGACCAAGGCTGCAAGTTTCTTCACCTTGTGATCTATCCTTTTACGCCAATAATTAGCAATCATGCAATAGAATAATCCACGCTGTTCCATAAGATGCAAATTACGCACATAATCTTTGGCAATATGCGACTCGCCAATCTTTATACTGCCATCATGTATCTCTGTAATAAAGTCAATTTCTCTTCCCAAGGTTGAAATGACAACGTCTGGTCGTTCTGTATATAATAACTTTACTAAGACTTGACGATATTGACGCATCAATGAAAAATACAAATATGCCCTATAAAATAAGCCATGCCTGTATTGCTGATGGAAGTCTATATTAAAGTCTATCAGCCTAACCTTTTCAGAGATGAGATAATAAGGCTTGGCCAAAGCATGGGAAGCAACAGTAATTATCACATCATGATCATGTTCAGCCAAATAATTCGCCTTTTCGATGATTATCCTATCATATCCACCAGGTAGATTCACACCTTCTACTGCATATAAAATCTTCATAATTAAAACTTTAAAATATATGTTTCACTTTACCTATTACCTTTATTACAATAACAAATATCGATGATGGAAGATGAACAATTATCCAAAGCATCAAGCATGATATTCTTTTTTTCTTAAAGAACAGAATTTCAAATAGGTCTACAGGGAAATGCATATAATCCCGCAATTCCGTGCAACTAAAAGTTTGTTCTATTTTATACCTATGCTTCAAAACATAACATACAATATAGAAACTATTCATTTCCAAATTATAACATAAATATGGAAGATAGTTTTTATCACAATACGATAGAGATTTATCTTTAAGATAATCAATTGTCAACACATTTATTTGTATTTCTTTTTTTTGTATTAAATCACGATCTTGATATTGTGACAAAGAACCGGGACGGCAAAGATAATGATAGGTTATGTCCGAAAGAAGCACTGCCCTGCTAACCTTTGGTACCAAGTCATAAGTAAAAGCTAAGTCTTCCCAAAATATTGTGTCAATAAAACGCAAGTGGTTTGAACGGAGCAAATTAAGACAAAAAAGCACATTACATACTGATATTCTAAATGTAGAGTAATTCTTAAATGCATACATAGCCAACTCGTCTGCCCTCAGAAGCTGCAAATCAGGGTATTGATTATACTGTACAGGCGAATGATGTACATTATCTACACGAGCCCACGAACCATATACAATTTCTGCCTGATATTGACGGGCTGCCTTCATCATCTTCTCAATTGCATCTGGTTCTAATATATCATCTGAATCCAAGAAAAAGAGGTATTCTCCTTGTGCTTCATCCAAGATAATATTACGTGTTTTTCCTACTCCGAGGTTCTGTTTATTATAAAGGATACGGATATCCTTGCCTCTTGGATGCTCTTTCTGTAAACGCTCAACAACCATAATAGTGCCATCATTACCACAATCATCGACAATCAGATACTCTATGCTTGCAAAAGTCTGAATAAGAGCTGACTCCATCGTCTTTTCGATGTAGTCAACAGCTTTATATACAGGTATTCCTATCGTAACCTCGTAATTCATGCTTATAGAGCTTCAAACAAGGATTTCCACTTTTCAGCTATCTGGTCTATTCCAAATCGCTGCACATTTTCAACCGCTTTACCTGCCATAGCTTTGCGCCGTTCTGGATGCTGTATCATCCAAATGATTGATTCTGCCAACTTTTCCACATTACCCTTTTCAACCAATAAGCCATCTACATGATCTTGAATGATGTCTTTAGGACCACAAGGGCAATCAAAAGAAACAACCGGTAGGCCACAGCTCATAGCTTCAACGAGCACCATTCCAAAACCCTCAAAACGTGAACTCATGACCAACAAAGAACTTTTCATATATTCATCTTGAATAGTATCTGTTGGTCCCATCAATTTACATCGGGATCTGTCAACATGAAGTTCATCCATCAACGACTCGTATTCCAAGCGATTGCCCTGTCCTATGATTGTCAGGCTCCAATCAGGACATTCTTTCTCCACTATCGACCAGGATTGAATCAGCAAATCAAACCCCTTTTGATAGACGTATCTTCCAACTGCTATTACACGTTTTTCCGTAAGTGAGCTATAGGATGAGGAGGAAAATGTCAATGGGTCTGGGATGACTACAATATTGTTCAGTTCTGTCCAGTTATTACTATCTTCTTCTGTTAACACAACAAACTTATCTAAACGTTTTAAGTCCTTTACCAAACTATTCATCCAGAATTTTGAAAAGAGATTCTTTATCACATTCGTATTCCCTTGTTCAAAATTACGATAGTTCGACCGATTAACATGCAACTCTCCTATTTTCTTACTGCCATCATTAATAGATGTGAGAAAATTAATTTCACGTCTTAATAAACTGACTGTTATATCAGGACGAATACGTAAAAGTTCTTGTTTTAGTAACTTCTTAAAAAGATATTGTTTCTTTAGATAAACAAACACTTTTTTAAGAAAAGAACAAGTCCATAGCTCCTCGAAACCTATATCCAGATTTATGACTTTCACTTTATCAGAAAGAGGATAGAAAAGCGGCTTGTCCTTTCCTTCGGTCAATATAATGATAATATCATATCCAAAATGCTCTGCAAAATAGTTTGCCTTCAACGTTAAGACACGTTCCACCCCCCCAGCCATATATAAAGCGGGGGTGCAATAAACTACTTTAAAATGTTGTAAAGCCATTTGTATTCTATTTGCTTTGGCAAAAATACAAAAAAAGTAGAAAAAGAACAAATTATTCAATAGTTTTTCTTATCTTTGTAGCAAAAATTAATTAGATATGGTTAAACTTAGCGTAATATTGCCTGTGTATAATGTTGCTCCTTATCTTGAAGAAGCATTAAACTCTATTTTAAATCAAACGCTAAAAGATATTGAAATCATTGCTGTAAATGATGGATCAACTGATAATAGTGGTGAGATTCTTAAGAGCTACCATCAAAAAGATTCCAGAGTTATTTATATTTCTCAAAAGAACCAAGGGTTATCCATGGCCAGGAATGCAGCTCTCCCGCATGCAACGGGTAAATACATTTACATGATGGATTCTGATGATGTCCTAAGCAAACCTGATGCTTTACAAATTTGTTATGACTATGCAGAAAGTAATCACGCTGATTTTATTTTCTTTGATGGGGAGAGGTTTTATAACGATATATCTAATTGCCATTCAAGTATAAAAAGGACTCACCTTATAGATGAAAACAGAAGATATAATGGTGAAGATCTTCTCAACTTAATGCTGGACCATAGAACGCACAACAGTGTTGTTTGGTTATTACTCATTAATCATGATTTTATGAAGAATCTTGGACTCGACTTTTACCCAGGCATTATTCACGAAGACGAATTATTCACTACGATTCTTACGCTAAGTAGCGATTCTATATACGGTTTAAAGCAATCACTAATTAAACATCGTGTCAGATCTACTTCAATCATGGGATTACAATTCACCAAAAGAAACATAAACTGCTATCTAACCGTTATTGATGAGTTATTTAAATTCCAAGATTCTGCAATCATCCGCAAATTTGCCCAATATACATTAAGTAAAGTGTTCTATACAGGGCATTTGATTCCTTTTCAAGATAAGTTCTGCGTTTTTGGGAGAGCTGTAAAATCTGGGTATCTAAAGTATATCGGATGGAAATCATCGCTTGTCTTTTGGCTCAAATGATAATTATGCTTCATCAAGAACTTTCTGCATCTGAATCTTCCAAGACAGATGTTCCACCGTTTTACGAATCTCTTCCGGCTGGAAATGATACTGATCGATAAAATCTAAAATCTGCGGCACATCTATCGGTGACTCATCTGGCAGGGCTTTGATCACATAAGGCTGATTGTCGAAGTCACTATCCTGTTCGCTATAGATAAAAGGTATGCCACGAGTGGCATACTCACGATTCTTCAAGGTTTTGATAATAGTAATACCACTACGGTGTCTCGCCAGACTACCAATAGCGAAACAACTTTGATTGAAGACCTCATCTAAAGCATCACCAAATAACTGACCATGGAAAATGATTTTGTCTTGGATACCATATTTATCAATAATGGCCTGCATACCTGGATGGAAAGCATTGGCTTGATAACGTTCAACAGGATGAACACCGCCCACAATATGGAAATAGACTTGACGGGGATTAGGGGTATTTTTATAATACTCTCCTAAGCCAGCTATCAAACGGTCGTAACCATGCCAAATATGCACTTCAGCGACTCCAATCAGATGAATAGAACCATCAGTAGGTTGTTGATACAGATGAAGGGGAATGCTATCAAAATCTACACCGTTACTGATACGGATGGTACGCTGTCCAAATATATGTTCCTCATCGGAAAAAGTCACAATGGCATCAAGTTCTTTTGACAACTGATTGCGGAATAAACGGTCTATCTTTAGTTTTAACTTAATATCCCATGAGAATCTTGCAAATTCCTGATCGTATGGATAAGTCGGTATTTCCATAACGGCTTTAATACCAATGCCTCTCAATTTCTTGAAAAAACGAACCAGAACCGGATCTGCATTCTGGTTACAACGGGCATAGACAAATTGAATGCCGTTGAGCTTGCAATAATCATATATGCAATCGTAATCTAAGCGCTGACGGATAGCTGCCAGTTTTCCTGTTCCATAGTCTTGAATGACCTGATCATCAATAAACCTACAACGATGTCCCATCTGGTCAAAATCATAGTAACACAAATGAACTTCATGACCATTCTCACGAAGCCCTTTCACCTGATAATGGATTTTCTTTGTAATACCACTCGCATCAGAGAATCCATGATATACAAGGAACAATATTCTCATTTTTTTCTGCAAAAATAGGAAAATATTTGGAATTACACAAAATAATTCATATTTTTGTAGTCTGAAAAAGAAAAGTTATCATGGACAGTGAACAAGTCAGGGAAAAGTTTAAAGGCAATCCGAAACTGAAAAGGCTGGTGGATTGGCTGATTATGAACCAGGTGGAGACTAGGCCTCGCTGGTACATTAGATTCTTAGCTCCCTTATATCAACATCGAGGGAAACATAGTGTGATCCATCGTTCTGTGAGGATGGACACCCCACCCTATCGGCAGTTCAGACTTGGGGACTATTCCGTGATTGAGTCTTTCTCCTGTATCAACAATGCCGTCGGTGATGTGTTCATCGGCGATTATACCAGAATTGGATTGCATAATACGGTTATCGGTCCTGTCACCATTGGTCATCACGTCAATCTGGCGCAAGGTATCACCGTAACAGCACTCAATCACAACTTCGAAGACACAGAGAAGCGTATTGATGAACAGGGCGTCAGTACTACACCTGTTACCATCAGTGATGACGTATGGATTGGAGCCAATGCCGTAATCCTTCCTGGTGTTCACATCGGACAACACTGCGTGGTAGCGGCAGGAGCTGTTGTAACAAAAGATGTACCAGACCATTCACTAGTGGCTGGTGTCCCTGCTAAAATTATCAAACAGATATGAGAATAGGTATTGAAGCGCAGCGTATTTTCCGTAATAACAAACACGGAATGGA
>Ga0310695_10015371_pt1 | contig 10206 bp, 10 predicted proteins | sample RumenRJG_04DNA_FD_203882 | JGI IMG/M metagenome (GOLD analysis project Ga0310695, IMG submission 203882) | Bovine rumen microbial communities from Lethbridge, Alberta, Canada - RJG_04 (v2) (version 2) | ecosystem: Host-associated > Mammals > Digestive system > Stomach > Rumen | place: Canada... | reverse complement strand
AAGAGCACCTGTAAAAATGTCTTTACAGCGGTCCATGAAACGGACCTGATGCTGGAGGGAGGGAAGATCATCGCGGTCCGGGGAAGGTCCGGCAGCGGGAAGACTACTCTGCTCAACATGATCGCCGGCATATTGAAGCCGACAACAGGCCGGGTCCTCTATGGGGAACAGGACATATACGAGATGCCGGATGAGGAAATGTCCGCTTTCCGGGGACGCCATATCGGCTATATTCCACAGGGAACGAGCGCGATCTCGTCCCTTACTGTCCTGGAGAATATTCTTCTGCCCTGCAGGATCAGAAAGACGGATATTTCTGAAGAGAAAGTCCTGGACCGGGCAGGCGAGCTGATGGAGGCTCTGTATATAGCTCAACTGGCGGACGAAAAGCCGGGAAAGCTCTCCGGCGGCGAACTCAGGCGTATGGCGATCGCAAGGGCGATGGTCCTGTCGCCGGACGTCCTTCTTGCGGACGAACCAACGGGAGATCTCGACGATGAGAACACACAGATCGTCTTCTCAATGATGAGAAAGTGCGCGAATGAAGGCGCCGGCGTATTCGTTGTTACACACGAAGAAGATGTGGAAAACTATGCGGACATCGTCTACAGGATGAATGCGGGTAAACTGGAAAATGGACAGAACTGTTGATCCGGTAAAAGTGAATATTGTCGGGGCAGGGCTTGCAGGACTTGCAGCCGCTCTTACACTCTCCAAGGCGGGAATACCATCCCGTCTCATTTCTGTGCAGACATCGGAACGAGCGCAGTCCAACCTGGCTGAGGGCGGAATAAATGCCTGTCTGAACGTGATGGGTGAGGACGACCATGTCCCGGAACACTATGAGGACACGATCAAGGGCGGCTGTGATCTGGCCGATCCGAATATGGCTGCCGGTCTTTGTCTGGCTGCACCGGAAATCATTCAGGAACTCATCGGATTGGGAGTGCCATTTCAAAGAGAGAATGGGAAACTCGTGCAGCGCAGTTTTGGGGGCCAGAAGAAAAAGAGAACGACCTATGTAAAGAGCAGTACCGGCAAGATGATCACGGCATCCATGATCGACGCCGTCCGCAGATTTGAATGCGAGGGACTTGTAGAAAGGTTCCCGCACCATGAACTGCGGCAGCTCCTGATTTCGGAAGGAGCCTGCGCCGGTGTCCTCGTTCACGACAACTACATGGGGGAAGATTTATGCCTTGCCGGAAGTGTGATCCTGGCTATGGGCGGCATGAACGGCATGTTCAGCGGGCAGACGACCGGGAGTACAGCCAACACCGGAAACGCGGCGGCAGTTCTTTTTGCGCAGGGCGCCGAGATGGCAAATCTTGAGATGATCCAGTATCACCCTACGACAGTTAAGATCGCCGGTAAAAGAATGCTGATCTCAGAGGCGGCCCGTGGTGAGGGCGGAAGGCTCTTTTATTACGGGGATTCCCCGGACTTGCCGGCCGAAGAAAAGCCCAAAGTATGGTTTATGGAGGATAAATACGGAGATAGGGGAAATCTCATGCCTCGCGATGTCGTCTCCAGAGAGATGGCAGCATGCGGGAAGGAGGCATATTTGGACCTGACAGGTCTTCCGGATGCTGTCTGGGAGAAGAAACTCAGCGATCTGCGGGAGGAGATTATCCACTATCTGGCTATAGATCCCCGGACAGAGCCTGTGCCCGTAGCGCCCGGCATCCACTTCTTTATGGGAGGAATTCTGATCGATGAATGTCACAGGAGCAGTATCCCCGGCCTGTATGCGGCGGGAGAGTGTGCCTGCGGCTATCATGGCGCGAACCGTCTGGGAGGAAACTCCCTGCTGGCAGCCATTTACGGCGGAAAGACAGCGGCCCAGACAGCAGCGGCTGACCGGAATAAAAACATGGATGACAAATCCGCATGCAAGGAGCAAAAGGAACCGGGATGCCAGAGGCGAATACACTATCAGGATGGAATCGGGGATGGATCATTCACAGCCTGCGATGATCTTGTCAGCAGGATCCTTTTAAGGAGCCTCCCCATACTTCGAAATGAGAAGGATCTCTCAGAAGGGCTTATTGAGGTCAGAAATCTGAAAAGACAGATGAAGGAAGAAAACAGTGAGTGCGTGAACACCCTCTCCTATTGCAGGATCCTGCTCGCAGAGGCGATCCTGATGAGCGCAGCTGCAAGAAGAGAGTCCAGGGGAGCTCACTATGTCAGGGAGTACCCTGAGCGCTCGGAGGCATTTCGCAGAACGACTGTGGCACGCTGTGAGCGGGATAGCGTGGAGACAGAATTCAGAGAAATCCCGGTTCTGCGTGATCTATTGAGAAGCAGACTTTACGATGGGGGAGACTTCCGGAGTTAAGTATGAAAAAGAGTATAAAAAAAATATTGAAGATCCTCCGGAGAAAATCCGGAGATGCGAGACCTTATTATGAGTCATTTACCTTCGAATCAGAGGATGAGGGGGCAACAGTGGGCACAGCGCTCATGCAGATCAGTCAAAAAACAGATCTCAGATGGGAGCACAGCTGCCTGCAGAAAAAGTGCGGTGCCTGCGCGATGATCATTGACGGAAAGCCGGCCCTTGCCTGTGACACGAGGCTGTCGGACTGCAGCGGGGAGACTGTTGTAGTTGAGCCGCTCCGAAAATTCCCTGTAGTCAGAGATCTGATGGTGGACCGCAGCGCAATGACAGAAAAGCTGAAGGAGATGAAGGCCTATTCGGCAGCCATAAGAGTTCAGGGCAGCGAAGAGACATTGTCTGATGGAAAGATCCGACAGATGCAGAGAGACGATGAGACTGCTTTCGAGGCCTCACGATGTATCCAATGCGGACTCTGCCTTGAAGTATGTCCCAACTATCACAGAGAGGGAGTATTCGCGGGAATGAGCGGTATGACGACGATGGCCAGGCTTTTGGCTAAAGATGACAACAGAGAGAATCTTGCTGTATACAGGAAATATGTCTATGAGGGCTGCGGCAAATCGCTGGCCTGCAGGGATGTATGCCCGGCGGGAATCGACATGGATAAGCTTTTGTCGAGGAGTAATCGGGAAGCGTGGGCTGTTTGGAAAAGGAGAAAGTGATCGATGTCTATAAAAAAAATAACGGCTATTATGCCTGCGGTTTTAAGTTTTATGCTCGCGGCCGGAACAATGACAATGTTCCGCGCCTGCAGTGCTAAGGATGACGGCACATGGATGCATTGCCACACAGCACAGAACGCAGCGGCAGCGGGAGGTTTTCTTCTGTGCATACTTTTTGTTATTTGTATTTTTGTCCATGTCTCCGGGTTTCGCGCCGCACTCTATGCCGTCGGCATTGTCGGTGCCGCTGTAGAGTTCATGATCCCGGGCAGCATTGTTTCGATGTGCATGATGAATACAATGCGATGCTATGCAGTCATGCAGCCATATGTGAGAGTAATGAGCGTTCTGACTATTGTGGCATCAGCGGTAAACATTGTCGGTGTGCTGAAAAACAGACCGGAAAACGATAATTCCTAAAAAAATAATTCTAAAAAAAAATTTTTAAACAGTGTTTTAAAACAGTAATGGCGGTGAAGAAATGGGTTGGCTTAAAACGCAGTATTCACAGCCATTTTTAGTGCGATAAGCCGGGAGGCGCGTCTCGTGCTTGACCAAAGATGCACCTTACGGATAATGGTCAAGCGAGGAGAAGTATCCTGCTCGATTGCGCAACAGGTGGATTTCCTGTAATAATTGTTCATTTTTGTGTAAATTTACTGTCTAAATGGAGTTATCTTTGGCTAATAGTGTTAATTAACACTAACGCAAATAGTTGGTATAATCTAACTAGGTTAAATCTGTTTAACTTTTTGCATTAGAATATAAGGTCAACACATCAAATGGGAGGGACAGGTAATAATGATGCCTTTAGTACTGGGAGATTCAGGCTGTGAATATGAGATCAGGAAAATCGGCGGAAACGACGAAGTGAGAACGCATCTGGCTTCTATGGGATTTGTTCCCGGAACTAAGGTTACGCTTGTTTCTGTCAACAACGGAAGTGTGATCGTCAATGTCAAGAATGTGAGAGTAGGGATCAGCGATGTACTCGCAAGAAGGATCATGGTCTGAAGTTCAGCTTTTAAACCTGCGGAGCAGTTCGCTCTGCAAGCCTTAAATATTATGATCAGGAGGAAATGTAATGAGAACACTTAAGGATGTGCAGGTTGGAGAGACAGTAAAGGTTGTTAAGCTCCACGGGACCGGCGCTGTAAAGCGCAGGATCATGGATATGGGAATCACAAAAGGGGCTGAAATCTATGTGCGAAAGGTCGCTCCGCTCGGAGATCCTGTAGAAGTTAACGTAAGAGGTTATGAGCTCACAGTCAGACGTGCAGATGCCGAGATGGTTGAGATTGAGAACTGAGTGAAGATTAAAACTAAGTGATGATCAAGAAGAGAGGTGGGACGACTTATGAGTCTTAGAATTGCATTGGCAGGAAATCCGAACAGCGGGAAAACAACGTTATTTAATGCCCTGACCGGTTCCACACAGTATGTGGGAAACTGGCCCGGTGTTACTGTAGAAAAGAAAGAGGGCAAATATAAGAAGCAGAAAGATGTCATCATAACGGATCTTCCCGGTATTTATTCCCTGTCTCCTTATACCCTTGAGGAAGTCGTGGCAAGAAATTATCTTCTTAAGGAAAAGCCAGATGCGATCCTCAATATCGTGGACGCGACGAACCTTGAGAGAAATCTCTATTTGTCCACACAGTGTATGGAACTGGGCATTCCGGTCGTGATCGCGCTGAACATGATGGACATCATTGAGAAGAACGGCGACCATATCAATGTCAAAAATCTGTCCGAGAAGCTCGGAGTCGAGATCATTGAGATCTCTGCTCTTAAGGGTACAGGCGTTGACAAGGCGGCAAAGGCAGCGATCGATGCCGCTAAGAAGGGAATTGCTCCCGCTGCTCCAAAGTTCAGCGAGGAAGTCGAACAGGTTCTTGACAGTCTGCGTCCGCTCCTGAGCGAAGTTCCTCAGGACAAGCAGCGCTGGTATGAGATCAAGGTCTTTGAGAGAGATGAAAAGATCGGCGACCAGATTAGTTATGATAAGAACGCTGCCGAGAAGATCATCGCTGCAGCTGAAGAAAATATGGATGATGACTCCGAGAGCATCATCACCAATGAGAGATATGAATTTATCACAGGCCTTCTCGAAGGCAGTTATGTGAAGAAAAATGCGGGAAATATGACGATCTCCGATAAGATCGACCGCGTTGTCACAAACAGATGGCTGGCGATCCCTATCTTCCTGCTGGTCATGTGGGTTGTCTATTTCCTGGCGATCAATACGATCGGAGCCATGGGAACGGACTGGGTCAATGATGTCCTGTTCGGAGAGATCGTCCCCGAAGCGGTGGGCGGATTCCTTGAGAGCATCGGTACTGCAGACTGGCTGCAGGGCCTGATCCTCGACGGTATTGTTGCCGGTGTCGGCGCTGTCCTCGGTTTCCTGCCTCAGATGATCGTTTTGTTCATTTGCCTGGCCTTCCTTGAGGGCTGCGGATATATGGCAAGGATCGCGTTCATCATGGACCGTATTTTCAGAAGATTCGGTCTGTCCGGCAAATCCTTCATCCCTATGATGGTCGGCACAGGATGCGGCGTTCCCGGTGTTATGGCTTCCCGAACGATCGAGAACGAGAGAGACCGCCGCATGACGATCATGACCACAACCTTCATTCCCTGCGGAGCCAAGCTCCCCATCATCGGCCTGATCGCGGGCGCTCTGTTCGGCAACAGCGCGCTGATCGGCTGGAGCGCCTATGTTGTAGGTATTGCAGCGATCGTTATTTCCGGTATTATCCTCAAGAAGACCAAAATGTTTGCCGGCGACCCCGCTCCCTTTGTTATGGAGCTGCCCGCCTACCACATTCCTACACTCTCCAGCGTGTTCCACAGTGTGTGGGAGAGAGCATCTTCATTTGTCAAAAAAGCGGGAACCGTCATCCTTTTGGCAACCATTCTGGTATGGTTCATGTCCAGCTTCGGTTTCTATGAGGGAGCTTTCCAAATGCTTCCTGAGGAGGACTTCATGGAGCACTCCATTCTGGCGGCACTTGGAAATACTGTTGCATGGATCTTCAAACCTCTGGGTTGGGGTTCCTGGAAGCCCGCAGTGGCAGCAGTCACCGGACTGATCGCCAAGGAAAATGTCGTAGGTACCTTCGGTATTCTCTATAAGTACGGTGAAGTTTCCGAGATGGGCGAAGAGATCTGGGGCAACCTTCAGGCCGAGATGACTGCGCTGGCAGGGTACAGCTTCCTGGTATTCAACCTTCTGTGCGCGCCCTGCTTCGCGGCGATCGGCGCCATCAAGAGAGAGATGAACAACGCCAAGTGGACATGGTTCGCCATCGGCTATCAGTGCGGGTTCGCCTATCTGGCATCCATGTGCATCTACCAGATCGGCAGTGCTGTCACCGGCAATATGAACGTGCTCGGACTGGTCGTATCACTGATCGTCCTTGCCGGAACACTCTATATGCTGTTCAAACCTTACAAAGAGGCGACAACACTGAAGACTTCCGCAGTGAAGATCTGAATCATTTAAAAACAGAGAGAGGCATGCTAAAATACTGCTTAGGCAGTATTTTGGCATGTTTAAAAAAGGTGAGGTGAGAGTATGGAATGGCTTTCCGCTAATATGGGTACGATCGTGGTCAGCCTGATTCTGGCCGTCATCGTGATTTGGGATATCAAAAAGATCATCAGCGACAGGAAAAAGGGTATCAAGTCCTGCGGCATGAACTGCCCGGGCTGCACCGGAACCTGTACGCACACGGAGATCCCTGAGAGGTTCAGGGCCAAAAAAGGAAAACAGAGCTAAAAAGAAGTAATATGAACAGCAGTACATTAATCATTCTTATCATAGTTATTGCGGCCGCGGCGCTGGCCCTTAGAAGCAGCATCGGACACTTCAAAGGAGAAGGCGGGTGCTGCGACACGGGAGGCGGGACACTTCCTGACACGAAGGAACTGGAGGGCGCCAAGATCGGAGAAAAAAAGGTCCTCATTGAAGGCATGCACTGTGAGAATTGCAAGAATCGTGTGGAGCGCGCGATCAACCGCATAGACGGGGCCGTCGCCAAGGTGGACCTCAAAAAGAAGACAGCAGTTGTATCTTTTGACAGAGAAATCTCTGACTTGGAGATCAGAAAGGCTGTAGAGGAGTTGGATTACAAGGTCGTAAAGTTTGAATAAAGACTAAATAATGAAACACCTGCCAAGCAGTTATTGGCAGGTGTTTTAATAAGTCTATAACTTTATGTACAGGCGATAGTCACGGCAGGTCATATCCGTGTTCGGAGAGGGGACTGAGTGAATCCTCTGCGAGATCATAGTAATAGAAGTGCTGTTCCTCGATCTCTTCATCGGGATCAGCGGGATCCGGAATTTGGGTGATCAGTTTCATGAAGACTGCGGTGACTTCGGCGTTCTCGTTTGTCTCAAATCCCTGCATTTCCGTTTCTTTGACAATACCGGGGAGACCGAGATTCCCGTAGAGCCGTGCGACATTGGTGCTGAGAGTGATCCCGTCGATCGAGAGAGAGTTGAGAGCGTCCTTGCTGGTCATGATCTCGTTTGTGATCCTGTTATAAGCGAGGGTCATCAGATTGTAATCGTCGTCAAGAAGAGAGTGCTCCTCGAACCATGAGACTGTGCACTGCGGGACATTCACAGCGGAAGAGACGTCAGTATGAACGACGAACTCTTTTCCCTTTTCGGTGCGCTTTTCGTATTCTTTGCGGACTTTGTCGGTTTCCTTGTTAAGCTTGTCCAGATCTTTTTGAAGAGACTCGTTATCGGATACAAATCTCGGAAAGAGTGCATCGGAAGAAGCTTCATCTTTTCCGTCTAATGCTTCCAGTTCAATACGAACGGTTCTGGACGTATTTTCCGCGCAGCCGGCAGCAGTGAGCGCGAGAATACAAAGAAGTATGGGGATGACAGTTTTTTTGATTTTTATTATCATTTTTACTTCGAAAATCCTTTCCTGATATCAGAGATTATATCAGAAAAGTGTTAACTGGATGTGAAAATATGATAGAATGAAAATCAATTCCGGTCGGAACCGGTCAAGTTCGGATCGGTATTAACATATATATAGGAGTGACTGATCAATGAGGCTTAGAAATATACCGGGGGCCAGAGAGACGATCGCTGAAAGTCAGTGGATCGTGCAGGACCCGGCATCATGCAAAGGAAAGTGGAGAGAGAGATTCGGAAATGATCATCCTGTCCATCTGGAAATCGGAACGGGAAAAGGAAAGTTTATCAATCAGCTGGCAGTTGAAAATCCTGATATCAACTATGTCGGAATAGAGAAGTACTCAAGTGTACTGATCCGAGCGCTGGATAAATTGGACGAGTCCCAGGCACAGAATCTGCTGTTTATCAGAGGGGATGCAGAGCTGATCTGTGAATATTTTGGCGAAAGGGAAGTGGATAAGATCTATCTCAATTTCTCAGATCCGTGGCCAAAAGACAGACATGCCAAGAGAAGACTTCCCAGCAAAGAATACCTCAGAAGATTCTCTCAGATCCTCAGTGACAGCGGAACGATCGAGTTTAAGACGGATAACAGGGTGCTTTTTGATTTTGCCGTGGAAGAAGTGGAACAGGGCGGATTTAAGATCCTGCAGATCACCTATGACCTTCACAATGATCCTTCCATGAACGAAGGGAACATTATGACGGAGTATGAGGAGAGGTTTTCTGCCAAGGGAAATCCGATCTTTAAGTATATTCTCGGGAAAGCCTGATCACATTGAATGAAACCGGGTACCAGGAAGGAAATTTGAGCCTATGAGAAGATTTGGCAGGAAATTTGGAAGTAAATTCCTCACATTATTGATCTGCGGTATTCTGTGTCTGACAGCGTGTCCTTTTCAGGTCTTCGCGGAGGAACAGTCGGATGAAGAGGAAGTAGATTACTACGCGCAGGCCGAGGAGCGCAAGAATAAAGAGATCCAGAGCAACAAAACGCAAGGGTGGCCTGAGGGGCCGGCGATCGGAGCGGAAGCTGCAATTTTGATGGAAGCGGAGACCGGAACGATCCTCTATGCCAAGAACATCCATGAGCATCTGTATCCCGCCAGTATTACCAAGATCATGACAGGACTGCTCGCCTATGAGAATCTCTCAATGGACGACATGGTGGAGTTTTCGGAGACAGCGGTCTTCAGTATTGAATACGGAAGCGCCAGCATAGGCATTGATCCAGGTGAGGCGCTCACAGTGGAGCAGAGTCTGTATGCTCTCTTTGTCGCCTCCGCCAATGAAGTGGCGGCCGGACTGGCAGAGAAAATGGGCGGTTCCCTCGACAAGTTCCCGGATATGATGAACCGCAGGGCCAAGCAGCTGGGATGCAATGATACGCACTTTACAAACTCCAACGGACTGTTCAACGAGGAGCATTACACCAGTGCTTATGATATGGCGCTGATCTCGAGAGAGTTCTTTTCTCATGAAGAACTTGCCAAAATAGCGAATTCCCCCACGTATTTCATGGAGTCCTCGGACAGACAGCCCGAAGAGTTCACGCTCTTCAACAAGCACAAGCTGATCAACGGCGAGATCGAATACGAGGGAATACTCGGCGGCAAGACGGGATTTGTGGAAATGTCCAGACAGACGCTGGTGACCTGTGCCGAGAGAAACGATATGAGGCTGATCTGCGTGATCCTGATGGAGGAATCCCCGGATCAGTTCAACGACACGGTGGAACTGTTTGATTACGGTTTCAACAACTTCCACAAGCTCAGGATATCTGATCATGAGAAGAAATATACGATCAGCAATCCCGGCTTTATGAGTCTGGGCAAGGATATTTACGGAAGCAATTCTATACCTTTTGTAGTATCGAACACAGGATATGTATGTATTCCCAAGAACATTCCCTTCGAAGAACTGACTTCAGAAGTGGAATATGACGATCAGAAAGCAGAGCAGGCTGTCAAAGATACTAAGGAGAACAGCGCTGAAGGAGCTACGAGTGCGAGTGCCGGCGAAAAGGCGGTGATCGGCAAGATCAAATACAAAGTCGATCAGTGGGATGTCGGCGAGACGGAGATCCTCTTTACCGGCACGATTCCATCGAGCGGTGAGACTTCTTCTGAGGGAGCGACGAACGGGATGACCGGACCGGCTCCCGAACAGGAACCGGAACCTTACGGCACGGCG
>Ga0310695_10015369_pt1 | contig 10208 bp, 5 predicted proteins | sample RumenRJG_04DNA_FD_203882 | JGI IMG/M metagenome (GOLD analysis project Ga0310695, IMG submission 203882) | Bovine rumen microbial communities from Lethbridge, Alberta, Canada - RJG_04 (v2) (version 2) | ecosystem: Host-associated > Mammals > Digestive system > Stomach > Rumen | place: Canada... | reverse complement strand
TGCAAAACCTCCAAAAACATCTCACGCCAAGTTCGCAAAGTACGCGAAGTTCTGTTTCATGGATGACTTTGCGAACTTAGCGGACTTTGCGTGAAACTAAAAAGCAGGTTTTGCAACTGGCTCGAATGAAAGCCGCTGCACAAACGAAGTGAACGGACGGAAAAGTTATAGGTGTGAGAGATGGGCGTATCAAGGCTTGGATTTATCAGGGGGTTCCTAGCATCGATGGGGCTTGGTTCCATCGGTGGTGGACGCCTCTTCGCCGCGCCGCCTGGATGGACGCCGCCTAAGAACGCGAATCTCGTGTTCGGCGTTGTGAGCGACACGCACCTGAGGACGATGCATGGACCGAGCGGCAGGCCCGGACGGAACTGGCCCCACAAGTACTTCGCTGCTGCGTTAATGCATTTCAGGGAACAGAACGTCGATGCGGTGGTGCATTGTGGGGACATGGCGCACCGAGGGCAGGTCGAGGAGATGCGGTTCCACGCCAGGGTCTGGAACAGGATATTCCCTAAGAACCTTGCTCCAGATGGACATGAGGTCATCAAGCTGTTCGTTACTGGCAACCACGATACGGACGGTGCCGCATACGGCAGTTTCGTCAGTCGGAACTATCCTGATCCAGATCCGAGCTGCCCAAGGGAGAAAGGCTCGCGGTCACCGCTACGCCCCTCACCTCCGTCGGCACGAGAGGTAGGGCTATCAGTGCTACCTGCCGGTTGCAATTCTCCTAGCAAGTCAGAGCAGCGATGTGTTATAATATATGGCATGAAAAAAATGTCACTGATTACGCTGACGGCGACGTCGGCATTGGTCTGCTGCGCAATCGCGGCGGAGACACGGAAGATTGACGGCGGCGAGTGGCAGGACCTCTCGCGCATGAGCCTCGGGCGCGAGAAGACGCGTGCGGCGTTCGCGCCGTTCGCGGACGAACGCGCCGCGCTCGAGATTCTTCCCTGGAAGACCGACAGGCAGATATGCCTCGACTCGGATGGCGCATGGAAATTCAAGTGGGCGAAGGACCCCGCATCGCGTCCCGCAGGCTTCGAGAAGCCCTCTTTCGACGTCTCCGGCTGGGAGACGATCAAGGTGCCGTGCTCGTGGCAGGCATACGGCGCGAACGGCAAGGGCGGCTGGGGCACCGCGCTCTACACGAATGCCCGCTATCCGTTCAAGTGCAATCCGCCATACGTGATGGACGAGCCGCCGAGGGAGTTCACGAACTACGACGCGCGCAACCCCGTGGGCTCGTACAGACGCGACTTCGATCTGCCTGTCTCTTGGAAGGGCGACCGCGTGTTCCTCAAGTTCGACGGCGTCGATTCGTTCTACTACCTCTGGGTGAACGGGAAGTACGTCGGCTTCACCAAGGACAGCCGCTGCGCCGCCGAGTATGAAGTGACCGACTTCGTGAAGCCCGGCAAGAACACGGTAGCCCTCGAGGTGTACCGCTACTCCGACGGCTCGTACCTCGAAGACCAGGACATGTTCCGCCTCTCAGGCATCTTCCGCTCGGTGTGGCTCGTGCGGCGTCCGCAGGTTTACATCCGCGATTTCTTCGTCCGTGCGAAGCCTGCGAAGGAGGGTGTGTACGACGGCGACTGGACGATGACAGTGGAAATGGAATTGGGTTGGCCGCGCTCCGATGCGACCGTGGGGCAGACAAATCGTGACTCTGCCATGGTCGAACTCTCGCTCTTTGACATGAACGGGAAGCGTGTGCCCATCGAGATGCAGCGCGACCAGACCTTCAAGGTCAAGTCGCCGAAGCTTTGGAGTCACGAAACGCCGAATTGCTACAAGGTTGTGCTGTCGTTGACGGCGGTCGAGGGGCGCCCGCCGCTCGAATGCGTTTCCACGCTCTTCGGCTTCCGCGAAAGCAAGATCATCAACGGACGCTACTGCCTCAACGGCAAGAAGGTGAAGCTCTGCGGCGCCGACCGCCATGAGACCGATCCGATGTATGGACACTATTGTCCGCACGAACGTCAGGAGGAGGACGTGAAGCTCCTCAAGCGCGCGAACTGCACGCTCGTGCGCAACTCGCACTATCCGCAGGACGACTACTGGTACTATCTCTGCGACTTGAACGGCATCGGTCTCATGGACGAGGCGAACGTGGAGACGCACGGCATGGGCTACGGCAAGGGCTCCTCCAGTCACGATCCGCGCTTCACTCTCGCCACGGTGTGGCGCAACATGAACATGGTTGAGCGCAACAAGAACCATCCGTCGATTCTGTTCTGGAGCCATGGCAACGAGTCTGGTCCCGGCGAGAACTTCAAGGCGGCGGATGACGCGGTGCACGCGCGCGACTGGTCGCGTCCCACGCACTACGAGGGCGACTGGTCGGCCTCCGACATCGACTCCAACATGTATCCGGACGTCGGACACGTCCGGCGCCGCGCCGCCGACACGAATTCGAAGCGCCCGTACTTCCTCTGCGAGTACGCCCACAACATGATGAACGCCATGGGCAATCTGAAGGACTATTATGACGCGTTCGAGAGCTCCGACGTCGTCATCGGCGGCTGCATCTGGGACTGGGTCGACCAGGGCCTCTACAAGAAGAACAAGGACGGCAAGATGATCATCGCCTACGGCGGCGACTTTGGCGATGCCCCGACTGATGGTCAGTTCGTGATGAATGGCTGCATCCTCTCCGACCGCTCTCTCGAGCCCGCGTACTGGGAGATCAAGCATGTCTATCAGCCCGTGGGCGTCACAATGAACGATGACGGAAAATCGGTGACGATAAAGAACAAGCAGTTCTTCCGTGGGCTTGATCGTTTCCTCGTGAAGCAGACGGTGCTGGTGAACGGGAAGGCCGCGTCTTCCAGGACGCTGGAAGTTTCGGACGTAGGCCCGCGCGGCGAGAAGACGATTGCAATTCCCGCGTCTGCATTTGAAGCGAACAAGCCCGGAAATTCCGTCTCGGTGCGCTACGAGTTCGCGGCGAAGGACCGTGAAGGCTACATCGAAAAGGGCTATGTCGTCGCGGACGATCAGATCGACCTGCCGAACGACAAGCGCGCGCAGGCGCTCGGGATGAAGCTGATGGACATGATGGTGCGCAAGGAGGACGGACGGGTCGAGTTCCTGGTGCCGACCGGCGGCGTTGCGTCGGTCGCGTTCGACCGCGCCACGGGCGCGCTCGTCTCGTACAAGGTCAAGGGCGTGGAGCGTCTGCTCGCGCCGATGGTGCTGGACGCCTACCGTGCGCCGAGCTCGAACGAGCTCCGTCCGGCGGCGCAGTGGAGCCAGTGCGGCTGGCGCAACTTCCGACAGAAGGCGATTTCCTTCGGCGAGGTCTGGAGAGACGACGACGACGCGCACGCGCTTGCGTTCACGGTGGAGGTGGAGTGCCGCGGCGAGGCCAAGGAATCGTTGGTGAACTACGGGCGGCCTGGCGGACGCATCGAGGCGAAGGGCGCGCCGTCGCGTGTTTCGGCGCCGTACTTCCGCGCCGTCCTGCGCTGGCGCGTCAATGGCGACGGCAAGGTGTCGTGCCGCAGCGAGATACGTCCCGTCGGCTTCCGCCGCGAGCTGCCGCGCATCGGCTGGCGTTTCGTCCTCCCGCTCGATTTCGCGCAGGTGGAGTGGTTCGGACGCGGTCCGTTCGAGAACTACCGCGACCGCAAGAGCGGCGCGTTCAGGGGACTTTGGACGACAGACCTCACGAAGTTCGTGATGCCGTACGCGCGTCCCGAGGACGCCAACAACTTCGAGGACACCGACGCCGTGACGTTCTCCGGCGCGAAGGGCGCAATCGGCTTCGCGACGCTCGGCGCGCCGTTCGCGTTCACTGCGATTCCGTATTCGCCGACGGAGATCATCGAGGCCTCGCACCCGCCGGAGCTGCCGCCGATCACCAAGGTTGAGTTCGGCATCTTCGCGGAGACGCGCGGGCTGGGCGGCGCGAGCTGCGGTCCGGGTCCGGAAAGGCGCGACATCATCGACACGGCGAAGAACTACCGCCTCGACTTCGCGATCGTGCCGTACCGTGTGACGACCGCGCTTTCGGACGTGCCGTTCACGTTCCCGCCCGCGCCCGCGAACAACGTCGCGCAGTTCAAGCGCTACAAGGCGGCGGGCGCGTCGTCCGACGAGGCCAGCGAGCGCGAGGGCGCGAACAACGCCTTCGACGGCGACATCTCTACCATCTGGCACACGCAGTGGAAGAAGCGCAACCCCGGATATCCGCACTTCGTCATCGGTGACTACGGCAAGACGCTTGAACTCAAAGGCGTCATCGCCGTTCCGCGTCAGGACATGGACCACGGACGCGTCCGCCGCTACCGCCTCGAACTGAGCGCCGACGCGAAGACCTGGCGCACGGTTGCGGAAGGTGAGCTCGCAAACACTGACGACCTCACGGAGATCAAGTTCAAGCAGAAGGAGTCCGCACGATACATCCGCTTCAACGCGCTCTCGCCGTGGAACAAGTCGCAGCCGTGGGCCTCCATGGCCGAACTCCAACCGATGATTTCGGACAAGTAAGGAGGCATGGCAATGCGGTACTTCGCGAAACTGGCAAGTCTGGCAATCGCATCGGTCGGGGTGGCGTATGGTGACGCGATTCCGTTCTCCGCGATCCGTCTGCGCAAGCCCCACACCGACCGAGAAGAGGTATGGGCCGGACTGCGCGAGCAGTTCGCGAAGCACCGCGCCGGCGTCGACGAGGTGTGGTTCTCGACGGGCATCAGTTTCCCGAAGATGGAGGAACACCGCGCCGCCGCCCAACGGCTCGCGAAGGCGGCGGACGATTTGCGCAGGATCGGCATTCTGCCGTCGCTCCAGATACAGGCCACGATCGGGCACGGCGACTCTTTCCTCTACTATGCGGACAACACCGGCATGACGTGGCAGGGGTTCACGTCGGCGAACGGAGCCGTGGCGAAGGGATGCAACTGCTTCCGCGCGCCGGGATTCCTCGCGTACATGAAGGAGCTGTCCGCACTCTACGCCGCCGCGATGCGTCCCTACTCCGTGTGGATCGACGACGACATCCGCATCATCAACCACGGCGGCCCCGGCTGGGGCTGCCACTGCGAGTACTGCCTCGGGCAGTTCGCCAAGAAGGAGGGGAAGGCGCGTACGCGCAAGCAGCTGGTCGAAGAAATGAAGACCGATGCCGCGCTTGCCGCGCGCTGGCGCGCGTTCGCATTCGAGGGCGAGGCCGAGCTGGTGCGCGTGATCGCCGAGGCAGTCCACGCGGCGTCCCCTGAAACGCGGATGTGCCAGCAGCAACCGGGACGTTGCTTCCCCGAACACCGCCTTCTCTACGAGGCGCATCATGCGGCTACGGGCCTGCCCGTGGGAATGCGTCCCGGCGCGGGCGCGTACTTCGACAGCGACGCGCGCGCGCAGATCGGGAAGGCGTATACGCTGGCACTCCAGATCGACACGATCGGCCCCTTGCCGTTCATCGACAGAATCTGTCCGGAGATCGAGTCGTGTCCGCGCTCCTTCGCCTGCCGCACAGGACAGGGCGTACTTCTTGAGGCGCTTGAGTCGCTTGCGCAGGGCATGAACTCCATTTCCGCGCTCGTGATGGACGCCGGATTCGAGACGCCGGAATGGTACGGCGACGAGATCCTTGCGCCGCTCGCGCGCAACGCGGCGATGATGAAGCGCTACGTGGCGCTGAACGAAGGCGCGGTGCGGTGCGGTTATGGGTTTGCGGGCGATCCGCCCGTCCAGCTTCTGACCGGTTCCCTGCCCCTCAAGCCGCTCATACCCGGTGCGCGTTCGGACCTCGCGCGCATCGTCACCACGACTGCGGCGAAAGAGGCGGTCGATGCGGGCAAGGAAGCCGTGGCTCGGCTTCTTGCCGAAGACGTGCTGATCGACGGCGCGGCGGCGGAAATCCTCTTCAAGGCCGGATACGGAGCGGAAATCGGGCTTGCGGGATACGTTGCGGCTGGCGGGGGTCTGCGCGAACGCTTCCTGCCCGTTCCCGAGAACGAAGGCTTCAAGGCGCGTGAAACGCCAGTGGCGGGCCAGAAGCTTTTCCTGAAACCCGCGCCGGGTGCCGAGGCCCTTTCCGAATACTACAGCGACGCGAACAACGCGCCGTTGAACCTGCCGGGGTACGCGGCGATGAGGTTTGAGACGAAGGGCGGGAAGCGCCGCGTGGTGTTTGGAACCCATGCGTTCACGGCGGCGCTCGCGATTGCGTCGGGCGACAGGGTGGGGCAGCTCCATCGCCTTGCGGACTGGGCGTCGCACGGCAAGTCGCCGGTACTTCTGGAGACGCCCACGCGTTCGTTCGTGCAGCCGCGCGTATGCAAGGACGGCACGCTCGCGTCCGTCGTGTTCGTGAACACGTCTGTCGGCCGCACGCCGCCCGTGCGGATGCGTCTGCGCGGCGTCCCTGCTCACGCGACGAAGGCGGTGTGGTCGATGCTCGACGCGGAAGACGTTGTGCTTGACGTCACGCGCGAGGGTGGTGATGCTCTAGTGATTCTGCCGTCGGTGCCGGCTTGGACGGGCGGTTATCTCTTTTTCCGTTGAAGCAAGCCCGGCTCCTGCTCTGATGGGATTTTTGAAATAAAAGCAAGAAAACCACAATGAAGAAAATAACGATACTGGTGGTGGGTGTATGTACGATGCTCTCCGCGATGTGCGGTATGCCGGTGAACCAGAAACTGCCGATGTCGTTCGGCGTCAATTCAAAGGGCGGCAACCGCTTCGTCGGGGAGTTCAAAGATATCCGGCTTTCCTTCGGTGGAAAGACGTACCATGCAGGTCCCGCGAAGGCCGGCGACCGGGTGAAGCCGTTCCCGACGGTTGCCGATGCCGAGAAGGGGATGCGCTTCACGTGCCGGTTTGTCACGAAGAACGCCGCAGCCGCACAGCGCCTACTCGACAACGTGACGCCGGGCAAGGGCGATGGCTTCCTCGTCGATGTCTATCAGGGAAGGTTCCGTGCCGTGATCGGCGGCATCTGTTCATGGAGCCACCCGGTGCCGATTCAAACGGGGCGCGAGACCATTGTTGAAATCAACGTTTCCGCTTCGGACGAGGTGACGATGTCCGTGGATGGCGATACGCGCAAGGTGCCGTCTGGAGGTGGATTTGTGCCGGCATGGCAGGGCGTGAAGCGCGTGGAGAACAAGGCACCGCATCCTGACGCCACATGGAAGATCCGTTTCCGCGAACCGGGGGAATGGAGCCTTAAGGGCTGGCAGAGCCGGTCGCTCTCGTTCGGCAACGGCTACTTCGGAGTGTCCGAGTTCGGCGGTACGGACGTGGAGCGACTGCAGCTCACCGAGCCGACCTTCCACACGCAGCAGAGGCATCCCAGTTCCAGATGGGTTCAGGGAAACCTCACCGACTCGGCAGACCTGTTTGTGGAGTTCGGGCACAAGGACGTGACGGACTACGTGCGCGAGATGGATCTTGAAGACGCGCTTGTGACGGTGAAGTACAAGGCGGGCGGCGTGGACTACGCGCGCGAATACTTCACTTCCTATCCTGACAAGGTTGGCGCGATGCGCTTTACGGCGTCGAAGAAGGGCGCGCTCTCCTTCATGCTTTGTGCCCAAGTTCCGTTCCTCGATGCGAAGCCGCCGATGGACAGAACGGGAAAGGTGGAGACCACGGGAAATGAAATTGCGCTCTCCGAGAAGAGCGGTGCGTACGGCGTAAAGCTCGCCGGGCGGTTCAAGGTGATTACCGACGGAACGGTTGAACGGCGTGACGGCGGCGCCCTCGCCGTCTCAAATGCCACCGAGGCTACGGTAATCTATACGCTCGCCACCAACTACCGTTTTGTGCCGGAGATGTTCGAGGCGTCGAAGGGACAGGGCTCGGACAAGAACTATGACCGAACGCCGTATTTAGGACCCGATCCGTCCGCCGAGGTCGAACGTCGCATTGCGGCGACATCTGCCCTCGGTTACGACGAGCTGAAGAAACGCCACCTCGCCGACTTCCGCGGCCTTGTCGGGCGCAGCTCCATCGACGTCGATTTCGACGCGGCGGACATGTCGCTCACCACGCCTGAACTTCGTGCGCTAGGCGGAAACAGTGTCTATCTGCAGGCGCTCTACTGGCGGCTCGGCAAGTTCTTGCTCGCCTCGTCATCGCGTCCGGGTACGCTTCCTGGTTCGCTCCAGGGTTGCTGGGCGGGTCCGGTTCTCATGACTACGTGGGGTTCTGGGTTCTGGCACAACATCAACGTACAGATGGACTACTGGGGCGCTTTTTCATGCAACATGGCGGAGTGCATGGAGGCGTATGCCGGATACAACGCGGCATTCCGTCCGACGACGCGCACCGCCGCGCTGGGCTACATCAAGCGCGTGAATCCCGCCGGGCTGAAGGAACCGGTCACGGACGACTTCTGGAGCGTCGGGACGGCCGCGTGGCCTTATCAGGCGAGCGGCGCGCCAGGCGGACATTCAGGCCCCGGAACGGGCGGCTTCACCACGGCGCTCTACATCGACTGGTACGACTTCACGCAGGACCGCGACGTCCTTGAGAAGCAGTGCTGGCCCGTGCTGCGCGGCATGGCGGACTTCCTCACGCGCTGTGTCGTCGAGACGAACGGACTTTACCTCTCCAGGTTTTCCGCGTCGCCTGAACAGCGTAGTAGGAAGGGTGGTGGCTACTACCAAACCGTCGGCTGCGCGTTCGACCAGCAGATGATTCTTCTCAACAACGCGGCGTTCGTGCGCTTCGCGAAGCTGCTCGGACGCGAGGACGACCCCGTGGTGAAGCGCTGCAAGGAACAGCTTGCGAAGTATGATCCCGTGCAGGTGGGCGAGAGCGGGCAGATCAAGGAATACCGCGAGGAGCGCTTCTATGGCGACTTCGTGCGGGAGAAGCACCATCGCCACATCTCGCACCTTGTGGGACTCTATCCCGGCGCAATCATGAACCGCACCACGCCAGACTGGCTCAAGGCCGCGAGCCGGACGCTTGATTTGCGCGGCGAGGTGACGGAGGCGTGGGCGCTCCTCCACCGCATGTGTTGCCGCGCCCGCACAGGCGAGGGCGACGCGGCGGTGCGGCTCTTCGGCAACCTGATGGAAGTGAAGACGGCGGACACGCTCTGGTCGATTGCGCACGGCGTCCACATCATCGACGCGAACTACGCGGGCGCGGCGGCGTTCGCGGAGTTGGTGCTCCAGAGCCACGAACTGGACGAAAAGGGGAACTTTGTCATCGATCTCCTGCCCGCGCTTCCATCCTCGTGGGCGAAGCATGGTTCCTTCCGCGGCCTCTGCGCGCGTGGAGACTGGGTGGTGGACTGCGAGTGGCGCGATGGGAAGCCTGTGAAGGTGAATCTTCTTCCCGGCCCGAACGCCACCGGCCCGTGCCCACTCGTTCGCTTCGGCGGCAAGCCTTTTGATTGGCAAGCCTTTTGATTCCACATCGAAAGTTTCTTGATGATGATAAACGACAATCAAAGCCCGTTCAAGTGTCGGATGTGCGGGGCATGCTGCCGCATCAAGGAAGGAATCGTGCGCGTCTCGGACGCGGAGATTGTGCTGAGGGGACAAAACAATGAATAACGCAAGTAACAAGACGAAGATTCTGTTTCTGTGCCATGGGAACATCTGTCGGTCGCCGATGGCTGAGTTCGTGATGAAGGAACTCGTCAGAAGGGCTGGGCGGGACGACATCGTGGTCGAGTCCGCCGCGTTGCACACAGACGAGATCGGGAGCGACATCCACTACGGCACCCGAAGGAAACTACTGGCAGAGGGAATCCCGTTCGCGCCGCGTCGCGCATGGCTCATCAATGCCGCGAAGGCGCGGGAATACGACCTCCTCATCGGGATGGACGACTACAACATGGCCGATCTTCGGCGGCTTGTGTTTCCGGAGGATGTAGGGAAGATCAGGAAACTGCTATCGTTCGCTGGCTCCGAACGCGACATCGCCGACCCGTGGTACACTGGCAACTTCGACCAGACTTACGCCGATATCCTCGAAGGCTGCACGGCGCTTCTGAAGAGCCTGTAATCGCGTCCTGCGGCGGCTAACTAAAGGAGGGAAAGGAAAATGAAAAAACTGGAAACTGGCAACATTGAAACGGGCACCACTTCCACATTGGCAACAATCGGCAGACTGCTTGCCGCAGTTGTGCTTCTGGTGTCAGGTGGTTGCCAGTCGATGAAGGAGAACGGCATGCTTTCGCCTCGTTCCGGCGAACTGTTCCAGACGACGCGCATGGGGCCGGGGAAGACCAC
>Ga0310695_10015368_pt1 | contig 10208 bp, 6 predicted proteins | sample RumenRJG_04DNA_FD_203882 | JGI IMG/M metagenome (GOLD analysis project Ga0310695, IMG submission 203882) | Bovine rumen microbial communities from Lethbridge, Alberta, Canada - RJG_04 (v2) (version 2) | ecosystem: Host-associated > Mammals > Digestive system > Stomach > Rumen | place: Canada... | reverse complement strand
CAACGGAGAGCCGCACGTCGCGCTCAATAATATCCGCCAAAGACTCGAACTTATGTGCCACGGCTCGTTGGAAATCTCTCCGCGTGAAAAAGGCGGTACGTCGGTAAAAGTAACCATCCCTTTTGATAAAACGGAATATTCAGCGAATTAATACTGACGAATTCATCATTGTATAAACATAAAAGCCGTTTTGAAGCACAAAATTGGCATCGTTGGCAGTTCGGGTTTTGACCCCGTTTCACACGCTTGTTTATTGCTTTGCTATAATTCATATCGTTAACAAATTCAGGTTTCTTCTGACCGGTACGACGATCAACTACATTCTTATAAACGAACGGTGTATCACGGAATATGATCCCATAAACACCTTTTTTAGTCTTTTACCATTATATGCTTGATAGTGTCATTTCGAATAGGACTAAAACAATACGTCATTAGATCCTCGATGCCAGCGTGTTTGAGAGTAGTGTGATTTCGAATAGGACTCAATAAATGATTGATTGTGAGCCATAGACGCCTTGTTTGCGCCTAGGGGTGTTAGACAAAGCGTTGAAGTATCCTGTGTATTGTTTGGTATGAAGCCGATATTTGCCGTGAGATGGGTCAAATTTGTGCATATTAGTAACGCGTGAGGCTTGTTACGATTTGACACGGCAAAAATCGATATGATAAAATTTCAATATCTGTAAAAGTCGATACGGCTAACAATATTTGGCAAAACACGGGTAAACTATGAATAACTATTACCAAAAAGAAATCGAAACAGCGTCGCCGGAGGAGATTCGGGCGATACAAAACGCCAAAATCGTCAATCAAGTGGCGCACGTGTACGCAAACGTCAAGTATTATCGGGATCTGATGGACGCAAAGGGCGTAAAGCCCGAGGACATCAAGTCGGTGGACGATATTTGCAAATTGCCCTTTTTGAGCAAAGCGGACCTACGCGAGGCGTATCCGTACGGCTTGTTGGGCATGCCCTTGTCCGAGTGCGTGCGCATACATTCCACCAGCGGCACCACGGGCAAACGCGTAGTAGCCTTCTACACGCAGCATGACATAGACCTGTGGGACGACTGCGTGGCAAGGGCCATCGTGGCGGCGGGCGGCACCAAAGAGGACGTGTGCCAAATTGCCTATGGATTCGGCTTGTTTACCGGTGGCGCGGGGCTCAACGGCGGCTCGCACAAGGTGGGGTGCTTGACCTTGCCTATGTCCAGCGGCAATACCGAAAGGCAAATCGCCTTTATGCGCGACTTGGGCGCGACCATTTTGTGTTGTACCCCCTCCTATGCTGCCTACATTGGCGAAACGCTCAAAGAGATGGGGCTAACGCCCGACGACATACAACTCAAAGCGGGCATATTCGGCGCTGAGCCTTGGACGGAGGAAATGCGGCGCGATATCGAAAAATCGCTGGGCATTAAAGCCTACGACATCTATGGGCTGACCGAGACGAGCGGCCCGGGCGTGGCATTCGAGTGCAGCGAGCAGACGGGTATGCACATCAACGAGGATCATTTTTATGCCGAGATCATCGACCCCAACACTTTGGAGCCGTTGCCCTACGGCAGCAAAGGCGAATTGGTGTTTACCTCGCTGGACAAAGAGGCGTTTCCCTTGTTGCGCTATCGCACGCGCGATATTTGCATTCTCAACCGTTGCAAGTGCGGGTGTGGGCGCACCTTCGTCAAAATGTGCAAACCCATGGGGCGCAGCGACGATATGCTGATCATACGGGGCGTCAACGTGTTTCCCTCGCAGATAGAGACCGTATTGTTGGAGCAAGGCTACACGCCCAACTATCGCATAGAGTTGGATAGGGTCAACAATACCGACACCTTTGACATCTACGTGGAGATGTCGCCCGAGCAATTCGGTGATACCATCAAAGAGGTGGCCACCAAAGAGAAGGAATTGGCCTCGGCGATGAAGACGATGCTTGGCATCAATCCCAAAATGCACTTGGTCGCACCCAAAACCATTGAACGTAGCGAGGGCAAAGCGGTGCGAGTGATAGACAAACGCAAGTTGCACGATTAGAGCGGCACACGCCAAGGAGAATGATATGAAACAAATTTCCGTGTTTATCGAAAACGAAAAAGGCGAACTCGCGGCCGTCACCAAATTGTTGGCCGACAACTGCGTCAATCTAAAAGCGTTGTGCATTGCGGATAGCGTAGACTACGGCATATTGCGTATAGCCACCGACGAAGTGGACGTTGCAGTCGACGCGTTGGTATCGGGCGGCTATTTGGTCAAAGTGACCGACGTTTTGGTGGTCAAAACCGAGGACAAAGCGGGCAGTTTGGCCAAGATCATGGCGGCTTTGGGCGGCGAAATAGACGTGGAGTACGCGTACGCCTTCACCTCGTCCGAGCCCAACGTTTCGCTGATGGTGTTCCGCGTGGGCGACAACGACAAAGCGCTGGCTGCCTTGCGAGCCGCCGGCATAAACGCTACGCTATAAGGCAAAATACCAAAATACGCTTCCCGCGTTGGCTGCGAGAAGCGTATTTTTTTGTTTCGTATGTTTTATTTGGCCACCTTCGGCATTTCGGTCATTCGCAATTTTGCACAACCGTATGGCACCAACACCACGTGCTCTTCGTCCGCAATGGGCGCGTTTGACTTCGGTACCTTGGCGCATACCGTTTTGAACATAAATCGCCGCTCCCAATCTATCTTTTGCATGGTGGCAGTTATGGATACGGGCGGCGTGTTTTCTGCGAAAGGCACGTCGCTCACGCCGTGATAGGTCGCCTCGAACGCGTCCCTCGCAAAGGCGTAGTTCCAATCGCTTTGGGGTATCAACTCATAGTCGCAGTAGGGATATTTGCGCTCCACGCCCCGCCTGGTATACTCGTGCATTTTCTTTTGGTACGCTATGGGCAAGGCGAACAGCAGCGAGCCTTTTTGCACGCAATACATATCGTTTGGGCGTTCGACCAGGTCTATCGCCGTATCGAAGGTGAGCGATAGCGAAGTGGCGCCTTTGCCTATGTGTACCGTGTAGTCGCCTGCGGGTACGCTTTGTCCGTTCAACCGGCAACTTTGCGCGAAGGTGGGTATGCGTATGATCAAGTCGAAGTCCTTTTGGGCCTCTATGGAGTAGTGCGCTGCGTTCTCAAAGGGATAGTCCGTTTCGAGCGATATGCTAACGTCGCCCGTCTGCAACCGCGTGGGCAACAATATCGAATTGACGATGGTGTCGCCGCGGTGCATAAATGCCGACAGCGCCAATTTGGGAAAACCTTGGCTGAAATTGGAGGTGCAACAGCCGAAGTGCGGCTCCAATCCAAATAGATGCGCCGACGGCCCGTTGGTGCTGAAGGGCGCTATGACAAAGAATTTTTGGCAGGCAATTTGATTGCTCATCTGGTCGTATTGGTGCGTCCACATATCCTCGCTGATGGTGGCGGGCAGGGCGTTGAAGGCCAGCACTTCCAAGCGTTCGGCCCACTTGGCGTCACCCGTGTAGGCATACAGCAATTCGTACGAATACATCAACTCCACCACCGAACATAGCTCGGTACCCTGTACGGGGCTTATGCCCGATAGACACTCGTCGCCCGTAAAGCCTTGGAATGCGGTGCCGTTGTAGCGGTCGAGTATGGAGCGGTACTTTTCGGCTAAGTCTGTGTATTCCTCGCCGAGCAGGTCGCACGATATCGCCTCCGACTTGAGCATCATAGCCAAATTGACCACGTGCGTTTTGTACCGCCATACGTGCTTGGGTTTTTTCCACAAAGCGATGGCGTCGTCGTAGTCGAAGCCCTGCTTTTTGAGTATGACTCCAAGGTCTTTTATCCAGTTTTCACGGTATTTGTCGTAGAGAAAATCGAGTGCCACAAAGGTCTCGAACCACCTGAATTTGCCCCAGTTGAAAAGATGGATCTTGCCGCTTTGTAACATATCGTAATAGTTGCGCAAGGCCTTGTATATGGCGTCTGGTATTCTTTCGTCACCCGAACAATCATAGTACACCTTCAGCGTTTTGGTGATCAGTTGAATGGCCCAGGTGTCGTAGTGCGCGCGTTTATGCGGGGGGCAAGGACAAATCCAGCCGTCGCTTGCTTGCTTGGACAAGATGGCGTCCACGTATCGCTTGGCGTCGGCTATCAACGCCTCGTCTTGCAATAGATAGGCCATGGGTATAAACCCGTCCAGCCAATAGGGTACGCGCTCCCAGCCTTCGCGCTTGCCGCCTATCCAGGCGCTGTCGCGTATGTCGGGCCAAACCTTGTGCAAATTGCCGCTGAGGCCTTGCGCTTGCAGGCGGAGTTGTCTATATAGCCACCCTTGGGGGCGTATTTCCTTGGTCGTATAAAAGTCGTATCGTTTCATCGTTTTCCTGTGGCGCTTCATGCGCCCTTAGATTGGTCTGACTAAATTATATAGTTAAACACTCCTATTGTCAACGGGCGTTTGTTGCGCGGCGCAAACAAGCGTTAGCCCGGGCCGCCAGCTAGCGTTTGCAACGCGCAAACGGGGCAAGCGCGCCAAAATGCCAACCCCTCGGCAGTTGGTTGTCAAATGTCCTATTAAACGGACAACTATCTATTGTAAATGCGTCAAAAACTCAATATAATACAAATATATGCCGGGCGTGTGTACGGTCAATATCGCTTGCCGATGAAAGGGGGCAAAGATAAGGGGGCAGGGGCGCAAATGCGCCCTTTTGCTTTCGGAATACTACGCGAATCAACGCTATGATCGTGCCCTCCGGCTCGGTGCGACGCGAGTATGCGCTTTTGGGGGTTTTCGCCGTTTTTAAATAGGGTATTGCCAATTGTCGCAAAAAGCAATATAATTGAGATATCTTGGTAACGATTATGACGGTAGAAACGTTTATTATTTGTATCATAGTCGGTTTTGCCGCGCAGTTTATAGACGGTGCGGCAGGTATGGCGTACGGCGTAAGTTGTAGGTCTTTTTTGCGTTTTTCTCTCAAACTACCTGTGGCCGTGTGCAGTGCGGTGGTACATATCGCCGAGTTGCCGCTCACGCTTGTTTCGGGTCTGTCGCACCTCAAAATGCGCAACGTCGACGGCGGACTTTTGGCGCTTCTGTTGGTGCCCGGCATGGTAGGTGCCGCCATCGGCGCGGCGTTGGTCTCCTATTCCAACGACTTCATCGAGATCGTCGTCGATATGTATTTGATCCTTATCGGCGTGCGCATTTTTATACAATCCTTTGGCAAATCCGCCCTTGCAGTCCGGCGCTTGCCGTCTTGGCTCAAGTGTGTCATAGCGGCGTTGGGCGGCTTTTTCGACGCGTTCGGCGGGGGTGGTTGGGGCCCGATCGTTACCTCAACGTTGCTAGCCAACGAGCAAAGGCCGCAGCGCGTTATCGGCACGGTCAATACCGCCGAATTCGGCGTTACGGCGGTGCAAGCATTGTTTTTCGGTATCTTCGTGCAATCTTTGGTGGACTATTGGTGGGTGGTGGTTGCCGTCATCGTGGGCGGCATAGTGGCCGCACCCATATCTGCCAAACTGTGCGTCAAAATGCCTCGCCGCACCATATTGTTGTTGGTAGGCGCGCTCATCGTCGCCCTCAACGCCTACGGGCTATACAATTTGCTATTTGCTTGATCGCTTTGCATAATTCGTTCAAAAAAATGGATATTGCACGAGAAATCGCGCATTTTTACCTTCTCGTTTTGCGGGGAGCGTATCGACGTATGCCCTTCTTTGAGGTTGCTTCTTGTATGGTGGAGAAGGGGCCCCGCACGATCTCGCGGATGCCTCAAGGCTCATAATAGAATGCAAATACCAAAAGCAGTGTTTTCGCGCGTATGCGTTATATAATTTTTAACTACGCATATTTCGCTATTTCGCGCGATATTAAGTGTTTTTAATCAAAATTAACACAATCGCTATTGAAATCGCGCCACGGCAATGGCATAATCTAAATGAGCGGTGCTATGTGCCGAAGTATAGCTATGCCGCTCGACAGTCTTGCATAGCACGAGAACAGGAGATTGTTTGATGAAGAAAAATCTTTCGTCCAAATTGTTTATCTCGTTGGCGATGATGGCCGCTATTATTATAGCGATCGTTGCCAGTTCTCTTGCTTGGTATTCCGTACGCGGTGTAGACTCCGTGAATACGCGTGCCGTGTTGCTGGAGCCGCACACTTCCAGCAGTATGGCCATAGATACCGACGTTACCGAAAACTATTTTCGTTATATGGGTCAGACCGGCACCGAGTACGAGGGCTACGACGCTCCCTACTATTTGGTGTATTCTCCTTTCGTGGTAGACGTAAGCAATATCGAAGCCGACACTACCGGCCCCTATTTCACCTATCGGCTTACAGACTTGTCTCACGTCAGTTTCATTCTTTCGGGCGCGCAGCCACAGGATATATCGGAACAAGAAGCGTGGGATAATTTTTCGATGGAGCTTCGTCCCGTTACCTATGACGAAGAGGCGGCGGAATACGTGGAGTCGGGCGATATCTACCGCTCCGAAAACGGTTATTTCCGCCACGTCTCCGACAAGTCCTTGCTTAGCTTTGCCGACGAGCACAGCCAAGTCTTCAATTTGTATATCTATTTCCAAGGCGACGTGGGTATGCGTTTGTTGCATCAGACGCAAGACGATATCGACGCCAAATATTCGTTTGATTATAGCGACGAGCAATATATGTTCGCCACTTTCACTTTGTCGGCGATGTTTGATTTGCAAAATATGCATCGTCTTACGTTGTCTTCCAACGGTTACAACCAAGATCGCGCCAATCCCGCGCAGGGCGATCCCTACAGCGCTATCAATCGTGCCGACTCCTACCAATACGTGTTCAGTTCTACCGGGTTCAATCTTCTCGACGCCCAAGGCGGCGCGCACGAGTGGCCCATTGCCGAGTTTTTGCAAGACGCAAACGCGGTGGATTATGCCTACTATTTCGTAGATTGGGCCTCGCGTGAGTATGATTCGGACGAGGAAACTTGGCGATATAAGATCTATCGAGAGCAAGCGGTCGGGTCCATTGCGGACTTGGCTACGCAACCCTTGCGTGAAACCAGCGTTTATTTGTACGCCTTGGCGGGCGAGTCCAACGTGCTGACGTTCGATTTGGACAACGACGAGGAGAATCCCACTTGCTACATGCGCCCGCAAGGCAATTTCTACGAGAATGCGGCGTCGGCTTCTTACGACGCCCAAACGCAAAAGATAACGGTTACCAATCCCACCATCACCTACGACAGTGGTACGGAAGCGTGCGGGGAGGAGTCCCGCGTGACGTTCTCGCTCGACGCTCCTACCAAGGAAGGTTTCTTTTTCGTGGGGTGGAGCCGCACCGCCGAGCCGACCTATACCAACGGCGTACTCAACGACGCCTTCGGCGGCCACGCCATCTCCATTAGCGAAGACACCACACTCTATGCCGTGTGGAAAGAGTTGGTCTATCTCGACCTCTATGTCCCCCTTACTTGGGGTACCGGTTACGCCACGATCGGCAACATTTCGATCACATACGGCGGGCAGACATATACGCCCGACGCGAATGGCCATATGCGTATTCAGGCGGAAAAGGGCACTTCGGCGTATGATACGGTGCAGTATTACGACGTCACCGCTACCGCCACCATAGGCGGCACGCAGCGTTCCCTTACGCTCAAGCAGTGGTCCTACTACCACGGCGCCAGCGACACTTGGTATCCGCTTTCTACGGGTAGTACGTTCTTTATGAATGAGGAAACGACCGTTGTCGCCGTGTGGAACGAGCGCAAGACGTACAGTTTCAATGTCGACCTATACCAGCACTGGGAGCCGGGCTTGCTGGAGTATTCGGTTACCGGTCAGTTGAAAGTAAACAACGCTGTAAACGAAGACGGCTACACCGTCACCTTCAACGGCTCGAAGGCCGGCACTTTTGTAGGCTCGTCTTCTTCCAATATCGTGGTAGCCAATATCCCCGAGGGTATGCGTCTGTCTACCATATTCGCCAGCGATCCCGAGCCCAAATCGGCTAGCGGCGGTTATTTGGCGAGTTACTACGACTTTGCCAAATGGTCTGCCGAGGTCAACGAATGGGAAGGCTCTTCTATCGAAGCCGCTTTGTCCAAAAAGATCGATAGCGTAGCGGCCATCGCCAAATCGACTGCCGTTGACGACGCGTTTATCGCCATGCTCAACGACAACATCCTATACGCCTTCTTCGAGAGATAAGGCATAGCGCACAATGCGGGCAATCCGCACGTAGAGAGGATAATATGAAACGTAAAGTACTCCAACTCATTATGATGATCACCGCGGGCGTTGCGCTCGTGGTCATCTCGGTGTTGGCGTACTCTGCCGCTTGGTACCAACGAGGCGTTAGCCATCCCTACACCTTCGATATATTAGCCGACGGTGTTATCTATGTCTATATGGACGCCGAGGTCGTGCATAGCGACAGCGCGCTGGTGCCTGCCGTTGCGATGCCGGGCGCCATAAGCGAAGGGTTGCCATATGACGTGCTCAAAACGCACGACGAGGATAGCGGCAGTTATATCAGCAAGGCGGCTTCGGTCACGCCGGTAGAAGGTTCGTTCCGTATCTATAACGAGGGCTATGGTTATGAGCCCATACCCTTGCCCAAAGACCCCGAGACGGGTGCGGTGTTGTTCCCCAAACTGGACGCGGGGCGCAATATAGAATGGGAAGATCCCGGCGATCATTCCTTGGGCTGGAAGACGATGTATTTGTACAACTTCGAGCAGATCTATTTGGACAAAGACGATACAAAATATTATCCTACGACGATGATCACGGAGGACGTGGCCACGCCGTTACTGAATAGCGAAGGGCAAATCGCTTGGAAAGGGGTTTTTGATTATAATATGCTGAGCATCTACTATTACGACAGCTCGTACTACGAGAGCACCGGCACCTTGCTCGATGTGGACGAGGACGGATACTATTTGTTCCCGGTTTGCGACGATAGGGGCTATGTAGATGGCGAAAGTTATACGACGTACTATGCCAATTATCGCATCCATTCTTCTTCGGGCCCGCAATACGCGCCCCCGATAGACCCCAACACTAAGAAGATCATATGGAAAGACGGCTATGCGCCTACGTCCGTGGTCTATATGCAATTGGATTCGGATATGTACGAATGTGCCGAACGCCCCAAAGAAACGGTCCACTCGGCGACCGTGCGCTTCGACTTGGGCTTCAAGGCGTCCGACGACCCCGAGGTCGACGATTATTTCGACCCCGACGAATTCGTAGTCAACAAGGTGTATTTCATCACCAAAGAAAATGATGAGACTGTACCCGACCAATACAAAGACGGCGAGGGCGACAGAGTGAGGCAGTATTTGGATTTGGCCGAAGACAAAAAGTCGGGCCAATTCCAGTTGTACGGCTCCGAATATTTCTTCGTCTATGCCGAGATATACCTGGCACAGCCGGACGAATTGTTGGATCCTGTGCTACGCAATGCCAAGCAAATCTATATGACGGTACAAATCTCGGTCGAAGTGCAGCAGTACGTGGACGAGGAGCCATAATTTTTTGGAGGCAAAATGAAGAGGAAACGCATCATAACCATTGCAATTTGTGTAGCCGGTGTGTTGGCGATAGTCGGCACGACGCTCGGCGTGTCTTTGGCGTATTGGCGCGAAAACAAGCACGCGTCGTTGTACGTGGAGTTTCCTTTGGAGGACGAAAACCCGTCTCTCAAGTATCAAATGATGGTACCCGTGCGCGCGACGGGGTATTCTACCGATGCAACGCACAGCGCATATGAGCGCATTGCCGGGTCGTTCTCGGTAGAGGCAGGCAACTATAGCTATACCCTTGCCAATGCCGCAGACATAGACAATATAGACGGATTTGCCTTGGCCGGCTGGTATGGCGGCGTTGCTCTCGAATACATAGAGATCCCCGCCGAGATCACGGTCAAGATCAACGGAACTCAAATCACCAAGCCCGTTTTGCGCGTGATGGTCGACGCCGACTTCGGCGACTATTCTTTCGGCGGCGTAAATACGGCCATACGCACGATAATCGTGGGCAGCAACGTGACGGAGGTAGATCAGGCTGCGTTTCTCGGCATGGCCAGTTTGGAGACGCTACGGTTTATCTATAGCGAAGAAAACAATGATTATCTCTATTTGCGCCCCTATTCGTTTGGCGGTTGCCCGAAGTTGGTGAGCATCACCAATCCTCGCCCCGCAGACGAAGACTGGAACAATAGCGCGGCCTTTGAGG
>Ga0310695_10015366_pt1 | contig 10209 bp, 10 predicted proteins | sample RumenRJG_04DNA_FD_203882 | JGI IMG/M metagenome (GOLD analysis project Ga0310695, IMG submission 203882) | Bovine rumen microbial communities from Lethbridge, Alberta, Canada - RJG_04 (v2) (version 2) | ecosystem: Host-associated > Mammals > Digestive system > Stomach > Rumen | place: Canada... | reverse complement strand
CACGTCGCCCTTCGGACACCCGCACTCTGACGCAGGCGGCCTGCACTCCGGCGGCGGATTGCGCAGCGCCGCGGGGGACGCATCGGCAAACAGCGGCGACGCCGCGAACGCGGCGCACAGGAAGATGAAAACCATAAGACCTTGATCTTTCATTGACTTGCTCCTTTAGAACAAACTACTTCTGCTTCGCGTGTAACATAGCTTTCGTAACCAGTAAAAAAATACGGACAATAAGGACCATAAGGCTTTATTGCGTAAAGAAAGCATCGTTGAATTTTATACGCGACTATCATCTTTCCGAATCGTACAAACACATCTTCTGACCACATTTTCACTAATTCAACAACCTCATGTCATTTTTGACATATCTCTCCTGTGAAATCCTGAAATAAGTTTTCTGGCCTTTCTAATGCACACTCCTCCTATGAACAACAATAAAAAAGAGACGCCTAAAGAAATTCCAAATGCTTCATAATACATACCGTCACTAAAAGGCTCCATTGTACATATAACAGGATCTGAATCGAGAAGCGAATTCCATGATCCAGATCGTAAATATATGACATCTTGAATTTCTGTAATGTTAGTCATGGCATCCAGTTATATTTGAAGACTCTATTCTCCAAACATGGATTATTGGCACAAGCCTTCCTCGCTTTGATATGCATTTATATTTTGTTGTCAATTCACAAGAACGTTTTTTACAATAACATTCAAGCCAACTATATACAGGATTACACCCCGCCGTATCAATACGAGTAAATTCTTCACCAATGTTACTCCGTCCACATCTCCGACCGTCTATTATGTTGGATACCGCCTCTCCAATTGGTTGTTTTATAAGCTGGCATACACAAAGATAATCAAACAACCCCCTTGCGTCCATTAGATTGTACGGACTATTATGAAGATACAAATAGCAGGTAACTGACGATTCAGGCAACTCATCCCACAAAGATATAATAACTTGCACTGTCATTTAACGGATCCCTACACAACCATCTCCCATCTCCTTGCCAATAATGTCTGTAGTTGTAATATGATAATCCCAGTACTGCATCAGTATATTCACATTGGAAACGCCAAGGATTGTCAAAAGCATAGTCCCCGATTACCTCTGACAATATACCAAATGGGCCATATTCATATCTAGCAACTACAAGACAGGAGTCTTGCATAAGCTGTGCAACATTCTTGTTCCCATCGTGAGTGTAGTACGACAGAACACTTGCTGACAGAAATACAAGCGGACGGGTCGCAACAGGTTCGGTTACGTCCCACACGAAAGCAAGATCGACGGCGTTGCCATTGGCGGCATCAAGGCGCTGGATGCACAGGTAGCCGTCATAGACGAAACGGTGGTAGGCGTTGGTTTCGGTCGCAGAGGACTGCGACCCTCCCGCAGTTTCCAAGTACTCCACACGCCGCCCCATGCGGTCGAAGGACATTACGATGTTGGTCGTTGCCGACTGCGTGCCGCCTGTCCAGAGGACGGGGCGGTTCTCGCCGTTGTACTGGACGGACCAGACGCCGGTGGAGGTCTGGATCAGCGTCTGGTTGCCGTCGTCGTCGAACTGGGGGAAGAATCCATCACACAGAGTCACAGAGGCACAGAGGTTGGAGATTAGGGTGTACTGGTTGAGGCTGTTGGCGGTGTAGGTACGATTGGTGGTGAGGTCAGTCGAGGTGATGCGATTGCCGATGTCGTCGTACTGGTAGGCGTATTCGGGGCTGGCCGGCCCTCCCGTCTTGGTGGCGGAGGTGAGCTCGTTGCGGACGTTGTAGCCGTAGGAGTCGGTGCGGGATTCCGACATCGCCGTGCCGGAGCGGGCGATCTCGATGCGGCGGCCAGCGACATCGTACGTGTAGTCGTACTGGGAGATCACGTCTGTGGACGTGGCGTTGCGCACCTGCAGGAGCTGGCCGTTGGCGTCGTATGTCCACGAGGCAGTGAGGCCGTTTGGGTAGGCAAGAGAGGATTTGAGGTCGCTGCCGGGGAGATAGGACCAGGTGAAGGGAACATCAGAACCGTTGGCGAGCATCGTGGCGATGCGGCCTGTCGCCGGATCGTAGCCGATGGTGGTCTGCCTCTGCGGCGCGCTGGGGGCAGCGTTCCCTGCCGTGCGCGTGGTGGAGATGCGCTCGCCGAGGCGGATTCTATGGAGGTTCGGTTTCACTGTGTAATATTGTACCAAATTCACCTGAGAAACGCCAGCGCGCGAAAAATGCCTTTGGGAATGTTGCCAATGTTGCCAGTATCCGATTCCAATTACCAATGGCCAATTGGAATCGGATACTGGCAACATATTGGTGATTGGCAACACTCACAGCCGTTCGGCGGAATCTTAGGCGACGACAGCTCGGCCTTCGCCCTGCAGCACGCCTTGACGCGAGAAACCGACACCGTTGTACTTCCTTCGTTGCGCAACACAACCTTCCCCACGACATTTGAGCCAACTGCAACTTCTCCAAACGCGATTCCCTCCGATGGCACAATCAATCTCGGCGCGGCAAAAGCCACAGAGGAAATGAAAACCAGAAAGCAACACAGGCAACAAGAGCCAACATATTGAGCCCAATGCGACAAATGGTAGGGCGCGCTCGCCGAGCGCGCCGCAATGAAGCGCCGACGCAACATCACCGGCGCATCATTGCGGACGGCTCGGAGTGCCGTCCCTACCACGTCGCTCTCCCGCTGCCATATTCTTTCTCTCATACATCTCTTCAATACCTCGAATTACGTTACAACTACTGATACTCGCCATGGCAAATTTCTCCTTTATTCACACCCAAAATCCAGCCAATTTTCAGCCACCTCAAATTCACACTTATGAGCTTTTAGAACATTGACTATTATTCTATCTTTGTCATAATTTTCGCTTGCAATGAAAACGAACATTATCCCTCCCCTTATTTGTGTTCCTTTTTGCCAGGCATTGATCATTATTTCAAGTCTCCCAGAAGACTTACAGAAGCGAACCTCGGCATTCTCGATGTCTTTAATTACGGTCTGACCTGATGGATTTGCGGAAACTAGAAGGTCCATGGTATTTGTACAGTCAAGTTCCATTGAAGAGTAATTGTCGGAAATAATAAAATCTCGAGCACCATATTCAATCTTGACATTGTCACATGTGATTTCAAATGAAGATTCTGGATGTAGGACGAAACAACATCTTCGAAACCAACCATGCGAACCACGTTCAAGGACTATCCGTTTAGGGATCTTCTCGGAACGAAGGATGAGATCCCGTGGTGCAAGAAAGAAATCCCTACGTCTGACAATGAGACAATTCTCAGCATCACAGTAGCTGACACTATTGGAAATGCATCCAAACATTGTCAACAAGATGAATGCACAGAATAAATCGGCCTTCCCCTTCATCGCTTCACCTTGGCTCCCTCTTTGCACTTTGATACTGTGTCAATTACAAAATCTCGGCAATTATTCCTCAGAGTCCACTTGAAATCCTTCCGTTCGCGACTATCTAGAACACACCGTTTAAATTTGCCAAGATCATAATCACATGGGCTTAGTCCAACTGGACCTCCTGTCGTCCATGGCGATTTCTCTTCTGCATCCCCATATTTGTGCCCTTCCATAAGCGCCTCGTCACGAATTGATAAACCATCCTTGAAATACCGATTTGGATATGCTCCAAATCGTTTGCCGTCAACTTTGAACCAACAGTGCGTCACCATAAATTGAGTAGGCGAAAATGGTCTTAAGATTGGCTGAGCCAAAGGATAGTACCATCTTGCCCTGTAACAAAAATAAGACACGCCCGAATCCTCCTTAGCATCCGAAAGTATTTTTCCAGCTCTGCAACATTTATATTTAGTCTTAAATTCAACATCCCCGCAGCAACATTTATTGTTACGGAATCGGCCACCGACTTTCTCGCATTGAACACTTGCATATGGTATGAAAAGCCCTAGCACGTCAAATTCTGAAATAGGATTGCCCAGAAGGAAACCATACAAGTTCGCACTACCCAACTCTTCAGCAAGATCCCTACTGATCCATCTGCCCCCAATAGACATGTAGTGCCTGTAATTATAGGACACCAATGCAACAGAACCTTCGCCATGTTCAGAGGAGAATCGGAATGGATTGCAAACATGGGGATTAATCTGCGAAGTTGAAGTAGCATATTGCGACACTACCACGTCACCAAATGGAGAGTATTCATATTGGCCCACTACATCACCAGCGCTGGAAACAAGTTGCGTCACATTTTTGTTTCCGTCGTGAGTGTAGTACGACAGAACACTTCCTGACAGAAATACAAGTGGTCGTGTTGCAACGGGTTCGGTCACATCCCAGACGAAAGCAAGATCGACGGCGTTGCCATTGGCGGCGTCAAGGCGTTGAATACAGAGATAGTTGTCATAGAGGAAACGGTGACAGGCGTTGGTTTCGGTCGCAGAGGACTGCGCCCCCCCCGCAGTTTCCAAATACTCCACACGCCGTCCCATGCGGTCGAAGGACATTACGATGTTGGTTGCCGCGGACTGCGTGCCGCCTGTCCAGAGGACTGGCCTGTTCTCGCCGTTGTATTGAACTTGCCAAATGCCTGTTGAGGTCTGGATCAGCGTCTGGTTGCCGTCGTCGTCGAACTGCGGGACGAACTCTTCGACTTCGCCCTGCGGCGCGCCGGGGACGGCGCGCCCTACCAACGTGTACTGGTTGAGGCTGTTGGCGGTGTAGGTACGATTGGTGGTGAGGTCAGTCGAGGTGATGCGGTTGCCGATGTCGTCGTACTGGTAGGCGTATTCGTGGCTGGCCGGCACGGAGGCCGGCCCTCCCAGCTTGGTTGCAGAAGTGAGTTCGTTGCGGACGTTGTAGCCGTAGGCGTCGGTGCGGGATTCCGACATCGCCGTGCCGGAGCGGGCGATCTCAATGCGCCGCCCCGCCGCGTCGTACGCATAGTCGTACTGCGAAATCACATCTGTGGGCGTTGCGTTGCGCAGTATCGACAGCTGCGTCCAGGCACGCAGCGATACCGCAAGCTTTGCCAACGAGGGAAAAGTGAATATGGCACTATGACGTTTCATGGACAAACAACTTATCGCATAAATCATTCAAAGTCCGGCTGTATTTCTTCCTTAAAAACCGGATGTATTTCTTCCCGAGAGCCGGTCATCCGCTGAACGAAGATCGCGTCGTCATACGAGAAAGTACACGTATTTGAAAGAAACACCCAAGAGTCATCCTGTAATTTATGAACTACTCCCGGCGAACGAATCTGGATTGTCGTCAACTTCTTCGTGACATTAAAATCCGGGAACGACCATAGAAAATACTTTTCTCCTTTGTGCGGAACCTCGACGATTCTTATTCGATACCGCTGTTTGCTATCACCAGCCAACTTTTCGTATTCAAATAAAAGAGCATAATACCAGGCATCCAGCCCCCTGTGCAGAACCGCCATAGGCACATAGTCTTTCGCATGGGCGATGTCTTCGCTGAAAAATTCTTTCATGTCAAAAGCTTGCCAGTTCGAGTCATTCTTGCGGAGCCGGAAAATTTTCCACGAAAAGAAATCCCATAGAACATCTTGCCCCTCCACGAATTCATGTCCTTGTTCTACATTAGAAGACGTCGCCTTCATTCCATGTAGATCAATCAACCAATCACGCCTTCCCATGACGTCTTTGCCAAGCGATATAATCTTGTTCGACAAGGCAATATCCCAGTCGGCATAAGCATTGGGCGCTACGTTTGTATCACAACGCGGCAATACCTGGTAGCAGCGAGCATTCAATTTCCAATACTCGCGAGATTTCGTCTCCCAGACATTGGAAGCAATTTGAACATCCTGCGCTGTTCTCCGCGAGGAGTGGAACTTATATACCGTTCTGACATTAGAAGTATCCAGCTCGTCTAACAACACTCGACCATCCGAGAGACATGCATATCCAACAACCAACGGTGACGGAACTGGCGGAACTGGCCGCGGAATTGGCCATAGAGATACCGCCCCCTTGTTCCAAAGCAGAAGGCTTGAGTCATTGACATTTCCGCATTTGAACGCAAAGCCTCCTCCTTGTGGGAAAACAGCCCGCTCTGAAGCCGACAACGCCCCAACGAGGATCTTCCCTTCGACATCGCGAGTAATATCCGCAACCGTCTGCGTTGAATCGGAAATACACATAAAAGCTGTCTTCGGGCATTGCCTTAGACCATGGGAAAATAAAAACGAATCCAGACCAACCATACAAAATCCGGTCCCCATAGAAGTGCGGTAACAAGTGTCAGCACGGCGAATCGATCTGCCAACTGGTTCATGAACGCCGTTAAAATCATATCGTACGACAATCGGTCGTCCAGTACCCTCGCCATAATTTATTTTCAATGCCACTGCCAAGCTATTCGACTTGAAAAAATAATTCCAATCAGTACCAAGCCATGGGTCGGCTTCGCGATCTTGTGCGGACAACAAAGCGGACTCCCCAAGATAATCTTGATACACGATCTCACCGGAAAAACACGTGACAAAAAGTATCATTGCCAGTAGGCAAAATACATGTCGAAAGATTCTCATTGTCGCCCTTTCTGATTTATTTCTTTTCACAAGGACATAGCCTACAAGCTTTCCTAGCTTGCCTCCCTGGAGGACCATAAGTTCCAAGCTCATCATAATCAAAGCATCGCTTTTTTTCTGGACCATCAGCCGGGAAGGGTTGTTGTCTTTCACCCATTATAGTCATAGTGACAGTAAATGACTCCTTAATTATCGCACAAATCCTACATTTATCTTCAATTGTCCACTTCACCTCCTGCTCTTCATCAGGAACAAAATTGATATCAGTAATTAAAGAAGGCATCTCACTTACTTGACTGATAGCTAATTCTGATATGGTATTCACCATTTTATCAGTTAACTCTTGGGCTCCTTCTTTCGTTATAAGCTTCTCAATCTTTTTATAATATTTATAGTACGGACTACCACGCTTTGCCATCAAAAATTTACTAGCATTCTTCCGAATGATCTCACTTAAACTGCCGGTAAGAGTTTCTGTTGCTAGTGACGTAATTCCATTCCAGGCCCCCTTTTGAAAAGCGCTGATAAATGCAGAGGAGTCCCCGGGTCTATTCAACTTGATATCATGAAATTCAAAATTACTTGAACCACAACTCCAAATGGCATCTCCAACCAACTTGCCGTTATCGAGAGTTATATCGTAGAACGAGGTTAGAAAGTCAGTGACAAAACTCTTCGCTGCCTTTTTGAGAGCCGATTTAAAAGCAGCCTGGAATATTGGAAGAATTGGAATTTGCCCTAGCCAATCCGAATATCGCCCAAAAACATTATCTAAAAATGAATATATGTTTATCATCCCGCCATTTTCTAACGGGTCCCTTGACAGCCATCTTCCCATCACCGGTTCGTAATGGCGGTAGTTGTAATACACCGTCGCCGTATCATTTTCAGCATACTCGCTGGAAAAACGCCAGGGATTATCTAAAGCAAATTCGCCACGTTGGACGGCAACGGCTCCGAAGGGAGCGTATTCGTAGTGTGCTGCGATGGAACCGTCGATCGCAATCACCTCGCTGACATTCTTGCTGCCGTCATGAATGTAATATTTGGCAGCGTTAACCGTGTCCCACACAAGCGGGCGAGTGGCAACGGACTCCGTCGGATCCCAGATGAAAGTTTGATGTTTGATGCCTGAAACCTGATGCTCGATGTTGCCGACTTGCAGATAGCCATCATAGGCGAACCGCTGGTCATTCTTCATGACGCGGCGGCCCATGCGGTCGTAAGACATGGAGATGGACGAGGGGCCAGAGGGATTGGGAGTGGCAGAGACTTCGAGTGTCCACAGCACCGGACGATTCTCGCCGTTGTACACGACGGACCAGATGCCGGTCGCCGTCTTGACAAGTGTCTGATTACCGTCTTCGTCGAACTGAGGAACAAAGTCATCTACCGCCGTGTACTGATTGAGGTTGTTTGCGGAATACGCGACATTAACCCCGCGCTCGGCGGCAGACTCGCGGTTGCCGATGTCGTCGAAGTCGTAAATGTAGTGGTAGTCCGAGTCCACAGCGGCAACCGCGTTCGTCAGCTCGCTCTTTTCGTTGTAGCCGTAAGATAGAGCGTCGTTCTGTGTGAATGAACTACCGGACTTCGCACAGGAGATGCGGCGACCAGCGTTATCATAGGCATAGTCGTACTGCGAGATGACTTCCGTCTCCGACGGCGAGGGCGCCGTCGCAACAACGGCGTTGCGCACCTGCAGGAGCTGGTCGTTAGCGTCGTACGTCCACGAGGCAGTGAGGCCGTTGGGATAGGCGAGCGAGGACTTCAAGTCGCTGCCGGGGAGATAGGACCAGGTGAACGGAACGTTGGAGCCATTGGCGAGCATCGTTGCGATCCTGCCGGTGGCGGCATCGTAGCCGATGGTGGTCTGCCTCTGCGGCGCGCTGGGGGCAGCGCGCCCTACCAGCGAATAGCCAGTCGTGCGGCCGAAGAAGTCCCAGTGGCGGATGATCGTGTATTCGCCTGCGGCGCCGACTACCGTCTCGTTCGTCAGCGAGCCGTAGTCGTCGTAGCGGAAGGTCGTGACTCCCGCAGCGTCCACCGCGTTGGTCTGCCTGCCCATCGCGTCGTAGAAAAGAGTCACAGCGGGAGTGGCATCGGAATAGACGATGTTCGTCAGGCTGCCCCAGCCGTCGTACGAGTAGTCGGTGACGATGCCGCGCGCCCAGATGCGCTGCGACAGCCTGCCGTCTGGCGTGTAGCCGTACTTCGGACCATTGCCGTCCGCATACACCTTGTTCGTCATGCAGTTCGAGGCCTCGTCGTAGCGCCATGTGGTGACGTCGCCGGAAGACGGACCAAGCGACTCGTTGCGGTACGTCGTCATAGTGGTCTTGTTTCCGAAGACGTCGTATGTGTAGCGCACGGGGTACGTCGCTCCGCCCTCGTACGTCCTGCGTCCACGAAGGTCGTACTCATAGACCACGGCGTTGCCGAGCGGATTCGTGACCGCAGAAAGATTTCCATACCGGTCGTATGCATACGCCGTGCGGTTGCCAAGCGCGTCGATGGACGCCGAGCGAAGGCCACGCACGTTGTACTCGGTGCGCGAGGTGTTGCCTCGTCCGTCGGTGTGCGAGACCTGGCGGTTGAGTCCGTCGTAGGCGTAGGTGTCCGTCACGCCAGAGATGGACATCTCGCGCACGACGTCGCCAAGCGAGAACTCGTCACTGTCAAGAAACATACATTATGTCCTTCAAAGCCATGAGATTATACCACACAAGAAAAAGCATCAATCCTCCGGCCATTATAACTCCCCATCGGCGGCCTGCCGCCCAGAGGTGTATTAGCATAAAGGGCCAAAGCACGAAATGTACAATTGCAAAAAACATAGGGTAGTTAGGCGAGAAACCTACTCCCGAATTATGCCATAGCCCCCTTCTTCCTAACTCTATGATGGACACGTTAATTACCATCACCGCAAAAGCCATACCCATACATCCAATATTCAAGGATTTCTCGGACATTTTTCAGCTCCCTATGACCGTCCTAAATCAATGTTTGTTTGACTCCAAGGATTTCTCATCTACAAACCCTGGCCAGAAATTAACTTCTAATCGATGATTGTTGTACCAATGGCAGAAGGACACACTATCTCCATTGTTCACGACCATCCAACGCCTCCCTGGTATTCTATACTCCCAAACGCAATCAAAATCCTCATCAAAAACATGTATCGTTGACCAATCGTAATATGGCCTAATTCCCTTTACCACCAGCAGGAACTGCTGTTGTCTTTTGTCGAGGCAAGCAGCGCACTGCAAAAAATGACTTAAGCCAGACGGATGCTCTGCCAGCACATTTCCACTACCTGCGTCACGAATCACAATGTTGTCGTCACAGCATTCTACAGTGACCTTCTTTCCGGAGAATGTAATTGGAGACGAACTCACTTCAGTTCTTCGAACTTCTTCTTTCCGAAAGTTCCAACGCGTCTCATTGTCTTCAACATGAGGCACCGCATCTTCCCGCCCCTCTTTGCTCGGAGGATTCCGCTCTTCGCATTCAAACGCAATCTCGTATGCCCGTTCTTTATAGTTCGCGCAGCCAACAAGCGTTACAACTAAAGAAACAATTACGCTACAACAGCCGATTCTTGCCATGGTGAATTCCTCATTTATCATTGGTCATTTTTTCAGGACAGGCAAAATCAAAA
>Ga0310695_10015365_pt1 | contig 10209 bp, 8 predicted proteins | sample RumenRJG_04DNA_FD_203882 | JGI IMG/M metagenome (GOLD analysis project Ga0310695, IMG submission 203882) | Bovine rumen microbial communities from Lethbridge, Alberta, Canada - RJG_04 (v2) (version 2) | ecosystem: Host-associated > Mammals > Digestive system > Stomach > Rumen | place: Canada... | reverse complement strand
ACGAGCTATAAATTCTATCGCCATTATAGCTGATTTTCAAAGCCAGCAAAAGCATGGCTTTAAAAAGTGCGCCCATTGTGAAGATTGAAAAGAATGAAAAATCACTTGACAAACATTAGCAAGAATCTTCCAATGCAAGTCAAAAGACCGCCATCATTCCATCCCAGTAATAATAGGCGGTCTTTTTAAAAAGGTTTTTCTTCGTTTCTGTCAGCAAGACCGCCATTATCCCATCTCAGGGAAATATGGCGGTATCTTTTAAAGGCGATGTTCTCTGCTTTTGGTAGAAAGACCGCCACTATTCCAGCTCAGGGAAATATGGCGGTAATTCTTAAAGGCGGTGCTCTCTTCTTCTGTCAAAAAAACCGCCATTATTCCACCTCAGCGAAATATGGCGGTAATCCTTAAAGGCGCTGCTCTCAAATTCTGTCATAAAGACCGCCTATATTTCATCTCGGCGAAAAATGGCGGTATATATGATGCTGGGCTTCGTCGGAGGTTCATGGAGTCGGGGCCTATGCCCCTTGGTCCAGAACCTGCGGCGCCTCCTCGCCTCAGCTGAACCATTCTCCTGGCAGGCCGAAGGGCCGCAGTGCCCCTTTGGCCTGTTGTTTGCCCCGTGCCGCAGGGCGGAGGTGCTGTCATGGGGCTTTGCCACACGGAATGTGGCGCTCGGGAGCGCCCTTGACAGCGCCGAAGGAATGTGGCACCAAAGCCCGGAGCGGAGTGGAGGGCGACAATACGCACGGCAGCTAACAGGGGCGTCCCGTCCGCCCCGCTGCCTGGCGGATGTTACCGAGGAAGCTTTGGCAGTGCTACTGCAATTACAGAGTAAATCGCCAATGCAACACCTCGACAAATTCGGAGTTGTTGAGGTCCCGACTGTGGTGAGGGCAAAAGAAAAACGCCAGAGGCGAGATGCCTTTGGCGCTTTGTTTTGGTGGTCGTTAACGGACTCGAACCGTTGACCTCTCGCATGTGAGGCGAGCGCTCTAACCAGCTGAGCTAAACAACCAAGAACACGTAATACTTTACCGTAAACGCGTTGCAATTGCAAGCGAAAGTTGAGTTTTGAGAGTGGTTTCTTGAGTTATCAGAATTCTTTGACTATAATAGAAATCCGATTGAGAAAAATGCGCTTTAGCGCAAGAAGGCGGGGAGAGCATGCAGAAGATCCAGGGGTACATGCGCAGTGCCATGGACCGGTACGAGATGGTGCAGGACGGCGACAAGATCGCGGTCGGCGTGTCCGGCGGCAAAGATTCTGTGGCGCTCCTCTACTGTCTTGCCCAGATGCGCCGGTACTATCCGAAGCAGTTCGAGGTCGTCGGCATCACGCTGGACCCGGGCTTCGACGGCGCGGAGATGGACTACACGCCCATCGTCGACATGTGCAAAGAACTCGATGTCGAGTACATCGTCGACCGCACGAACATCGGGCACGTGGTCTTCGAGACCCGGGACGAAAAGAACCCCTGCAGCCTGTGTGCGAACCTGCGACGGGGCCGTCTCCACACGCTCGCCAAGGAACTGGGCTGTAACAAGCTTGCCCTCGGTCACCACCGGGACGACGCGGTCAACACGTTCTTCATGAACCTCCTGGACCTCGGGACCATCGACTGTTTCAAGCCGGTCACGTACCTGTCCCGCAAGGACCTCACCATGATCCGGCCGCTGGTATTCGCCCCGGAGCAGGAGATCCTGAAGGCGGTGAATCGCCAAAATCTCCCCATCGTCAAGAACGTCTGTCCCATCGACCACAAAACCGAGCGTGCCAACGTGGACGATCTGGTCCGGGACCTCGAGGCGATGTACCCCGGCCTGCCGAACAAGATCATCAGTGCGATGCAGAAGGGTGAGCTTGCCGGCTGGTGACTGCGAGTAGCAGAAGTGCATCGCCCACGTGTCAAAAATAGAGGAAAAACCTTATGGAGTCTGCCGATTGTGGCGGGCTCCTTTTATATGTTAAAATGTAACTGATATTATGCCCATTTTTCTGGGACGTTTCAAGCCAGACAGGAGTGATATTTATGACCAAAAATACCATCTGGGTCACCGGTGCGGAAGGTCGTCTCGGCAGTGCGCTCGTACAGCTGCTCAGCCAGGACATCGACAACAAAGTCATCGGGACCGACAAGGCAGAAGTCGACATCACCGACATGGACGCAGTCGACGCGGCGATGGACGTCTACCATCCGACCGTCGTCATCAACTGTGCCAGTATGTCTGACCCCGACGAATGCGAAAAGAACATGGTCGAAGCATTCAAGATCAACACCCTGGGCGCCCGCAACCTCGCGATGGCCACCCAGCGGATCAACGCGAAGATCATCCAGATGTCCACGGACGATGTCTTCGAAGGGAAGAGCGGCATCCGGCTCACCGAGTTTGAGTTCCCGACCCCTAAGACCGTCTACGGCAAGTCCAAACTGGCCGGTGAGAGCTTCGTTCGTGAACTGAACCCCAAACACCTCATCATCCGCAGCTCCTGGGTCTACGGCACCGGGAGAGACGACTTCATGACGAAGGTCCTCGACCACGCGAAGAAGGGTGAGTCCTTCGAAGTGCCGATGGACGTCATCTCGACGCCCACCAGCGCGCTGACCCTCGCAAAGTTCGTCGAACAGATGATCGACCGCACGGAGTACGGCATCTACCACGCCTCCTGTGAAGGCTCCTGTTCCCGCCGTTCCTTCGCGCAGTACATCCTCAAGTCCTTCGGGTATGACGAGCGGCTCGCGGAAGGCGTGTTTGCCGGCGAGAAGTCCATGTCGACTCTGCTCGAAAACCTCATGATGAAAATGACCGGCATCTACGAGATGCCCCACTGGACCGACGATTTTGATGCCTACGTCCAGAGACACAAGGAGGCGAAGTAAATGGCAGAAGAAAAAGTCATGACTGCGCCGAAGGAGAAGAAACCCCGTAAAAAACTGGGCCTGACTTCTCAGATCTTCATCGGCCTCATCGGCGGTCTCATCGTCGGTATCATCTTCAACCTGTTCATCCCGACGAGCTACGTCCGGGACACCATCTTCGTCGAAGGCATCTTCTATGTCATCGGTCAGGGCTTCATCCGGCTCATGAAGATGCTGGTCGTACCCCTCGTCTTCTGCTCCCTGGTCACCGGTTCCTCCTCCATCGGAGACACCAAGACCCTCGGAAAAGTCGGCGGAAAGACCATCGTGTTCTACCTCTGCACCACCGCACTGGCTGTTACGGTCGCTATTATGACGGCGCTCGTCATCCGTCCCGGCATCGGCCTCGACATGTCGTCCATCGCCGGCAGCGAAGTCACGGTCGCAGAGAGCACCTCGGCCGTCGACACCATCCTCAACATCATCCCCGAGAACCCCTTCGCCTCTCTGGCACAGGGCACCATGCTCCAGGTCATCCTGTTCGCGCTGCTCGTGGGCATCCTGCTCGCGAAGATGAAAGAGCGCGGCTCGGTCATCGCGAACTTCCTGACCCAGGCCAACGATCTCATGATGGAGATGACGAACCTCGTCATGAAGTTCGCTCCCATCGGTGTCTTCTGCATGATCGCCCGCACGTTCTCGAACCTGGGCTTCGACGCGTTCGTGCCGCTGCTCAAGTACATGGGTTCCGTCACCACGGGTCTGGCCGTCCAGCTGTGCATCGTCTACATGATCCTGCTGTTCATCTTCACCAGACTCAACCCGCTGCGCTTCCTGAAGAAGTTCTTCCCGGTCATCGCGTTCGCGTTCTCGACCTCCACGTCCAACGCGACCATCCCGCTCAACATCGAGACCCTCGAAGAGAAAATCGGTGTCGACCGGAGAGTTTCCTCGTTCACCATCCCGCTCGGTGCCACCGTCAACATGGATGGTACCTCCATCATGCAGGGTGTCGCGGTCGTCTTCGCGGCCCAGGCTTACGGCATCGACCTCGGCATCTCCGGATACCTGACCGTCATCGCCACCGCAACGCTGGCGTCCATCGGTACCGCCGGTATCCCGTCCGTCGGTCTCGTCACCCTGTCCATGGTCTTCGCGTCCGTCGGCATCCCCGTCGAAGCCATCGCCCTCATCATGGGCGTCGACCGGATCCTCGACATGATGCGGACCGCCGTCAACATCACCGGCGATGCCGTGGTCACCACCATCGTCGCTCACCAGAACAAGTCCCTCGACAAGGCTGTGTTCAACTCCTCGGAGGTGAAAGAAGATGTTCCGGAACTCACCCTGTAAACGCATTTTCGCCCTCGCCCTTCTTGTGGCGATGTGCCTCACCATCCTCTCAGGCTGCTCCCCGAAAGAGCCGACCGACGAAACCACCACGACGCCCGTCAAAGTCAATGAATCTTACCTCGATGAACTCCGTGAAAAGGGTAAACTCGTGGTCGGCGTCAAGACCGATGTCCCCGAACTCTCCTACTATGATAAGGAGACGGGGGAGTGGTCCGGTCTCGAAGTCGAACTGGCCTATAACATCGGCTGCGACCTCTTCGGCGTGAACCGCTCGGACCTCGGCGATAAAGTCAAACTCGTCGGTGTGACCGTCGCAAATCGCGAAGAGAAACTCGCAAACGGCGACATCGACCTCATGCTCGCGACGTATACGAAGACCTCGGAGCGCGCGAAGAAGTTCGCCCTGTCCGACACGTATTACACGAGTTACATCGGCCTCATGGTCCGGTACACCCCGGAAGACCTCAACTCGCTGGGCACGAAGAACATCAAGTCTCTCGCGGACCTCGACGGCAAACTCGTCGGTGTCGCAAAGAATTCGACGACCCGGCACGACATGATCGAGTACATCAACACGGCCAACCAGCTGAAGGTGTCCCCGCGTTTCGCCTCCTACAGTTCTTATAATGCGCTCTACAATGCGCTGAAGAAGGGCGAAATCGATGTCATCGCGGTCGACGTCAGCATCCTGAACGGGTACGATGACGCGTCCACGAAGATCCTGCCCGACCGGTTCGCCGGCCAGCACTACAGTGCCGCCGTCCTGCCGGAGAACGCAAAGCTCCTCGACATCGTCAACAAAGTCATTGGCGGGTGACCCCCAATATGTTAAACTAATGAGGCAATCAGAAACCCTGTCTGAATTTTCAAGCAAAGAAAGGTAACAAGCATTATGGAAGATCGTACTATGACCGTCTCTGCCGACATCAAATACGTTGGCGTAAACGACCATGAAATCGACCTCTTCGAAGGTCAGTATGTCGTTCCGAACGGCATGGCATACAACTCCTATGTCATCTGCGACGAGAAGATCGCCGTCATGGACACTGTCGACAAGCATTTTACACAGGAGTGGCTCGGAAATGTCGCCAAGGTCCTCGGCAACCGCAAACCGGACTACCTCATCGTCCAGCACATGGAATGCGACCACTCCGGTTCCATCATGGCGTTCCTGAACACCTATCCGGACGTCACGATCGTCGCTTCCGCGAAAGCCTTCACCATGCTCCACAACTTCCATGAGGAGAAGGAGATCCCCGAGGACAAGAAACTCGAGATCAAAGAGGGCGACACCCTGAACCTCGGCAAGCATGAACTCGCGTTCGTCGCGGCTCCCATGGTCCACTGGCCGGAAGTCATGATGACCTACGACGCATATGACAAAGTCCTCTTCGCGGCCGACGGCTTCGGCAAGTTCGGCGCCAACGACGTCGAGGAAGACTGGGCATGCGAGGCAAGACGCTACTACATCGGTATCGTCGGCAAGTACGGCCAGCAGGTCCAGAACGTCCTGAAGAAGGCCGCCGGCCTCGAAATCGAGACCATCTGCTCCCTGCACGGTCCGGTCCTGAAGGGCGACCTCAGCTACTACATCAACCTGTACAACATCTGGTCCTCCTATGAAGTCGAGACCGAAGGCGTCGCCATCTTCTACACTTCCGTTTACGGCCACACCAAGAAAGCGGTCGAGAGACTCGCGAAGAAGCTCGAAGAGAAGGGCTGCCCGAAAGTCGTCGTCAACGACCTTGCCCGTGAAGACATGGCCGAATGCGTCGAAGACGCGTTCCGCTATGGTAAGATCGTCCTCGCCACCACCACCTACAACGCGGACATCTTCCCGTTCATGAGAACGTTCATCGACCACCTGACCGAGCGCAACTTCCAGAAGAAGCACATCGGTCTCATCGAGAACGGTTCCTGGGCTCCACTCGCCGCGAAGACCATGAAGAAGATGCTCGAAGGCCAGAAGGACATCGTCTGGTGCAAGAACACCGTCAAGATCCTCTCCTCCATGAACGAAGAGAACGAGGCTCAGATGGACGGCCTGGTCGAAGAACTGACCATGGATTACCAGGAGCGCCATGAAGAGATGGCCACCAAGAACGACCTCACCGCTCTGTTCAAGATCGGCTACGGCCTCTATGTCGTCACCACCAACGACGGCAAGAAGGACAACGGTGTCATCGTCAACACGGTCACCCAGGTCACCGACGACCCGAACCGCATCGCGGTCTGCATCAACAAGAAGAACTATTCCCACGACATCGTCAAACAGACGGGCATCATGAACGTCAACTGCCTGACGGTCGAGACTCCGTTCAGCATCTTCAAGCAGTACGGCTTCCAGTCCGGCCGCGATGCAGACAAGTTTGCCGGCATGGGCGAAATGCCCCGCACCGACAACGGTCTCGTCTTCCTCCCGATGTACATCAACGCCGTCATGTCCCTGAAGGTCCAGCAGTATGTCGACCTCGACACCCACGGCATGTTCATCTGCACCGTCGAGGAAGCCCGTGTCCTCGGCACCGCGGAGACCGCCACTTACACTTACTATCAGAAGCACATCAAACCGGCTCCCGACACCGAAGGCAAGAAGGGCTGGGTCTGCACTGTCTGCGGCTACATCTATGAAGGCGATGAACTGCCCGATGACTTCATCTGCCCGCTGTGTAAACACGGTGTCGCGGACTTTGAACCCATCGGCTGACGAGGGCTGACTTATGACAAAAGAATCAGTCAAAGAGTTTCTAAAGAAGAAGGACATTGAGATCTCTCTGAGACGCTATGGCATCGACGCGCTCGGTGCCATGGCACAGGGACTCTTCTGCACCCTTCTTGTAGGTACCATCCTGTCGACGCTGGGAACGCAGTTCCACGCGCTGGACTTCCTCGTGAAGACCATCGCCACCGTCGGCGCCGCGGAATACAGTGTGGCTTCTCTGTGCACGGCGATGGCCGGCCCCGCCATGGCGGCCGCCATCGGCTACGCTCTGAAGTCTCCGCCCCTCGTCCTGTTCTCTCTCATCGTCGTCGGCTTTGCGGCCAACGCGCTCGGGGGAGCGGGCGGACCGCTGGCCGTCCTCGTCATCGCCATCCTGGCGTCCGAGTTCGGTAAACTGGTCTCCAAGGAGACGAAGGTCGACATCCTCGTCACGCCTCTGGTCACCATCGGCGTCGGCGTCGGACTTGCCGCCTGGTGGGCGCCTGCCCTCGGCAAAGCGGCCATGTGGGTCGGCGACCTCATCATGTGGGCGACCAACCTGCAGCCCTTCCTCATGGGCATCCTCGTCTCTGTCCTCGTCGGTATGGCTCTGACCCTGCCCATCTCCTCCGCTGCCATCTGCGCGGCCCTGGGCCTCACCGGTCTCGCCGGCGGCGCTGCCGTCGCGGGCTGCTGTGCCCAGATGGTCGGGTTCGCGTTCATGTCGTTCCCGGAGAACAAGTGGGGCGGACTGGTGTCGCAGGGCATCGGTACCTCCATGCTCCAGATGGGCAACATCGTGAAGAATCCTCGCATCTGGATCGCTCCCATCGTCACCTCCGCCATCACAGGCCCCCTTGCCACCTGTGTCTTCAAGATGCAGATGAACGGTACTCCCGTCTCTTCCGGCATGGGCACCTGCGGACTGGTCGGTCAGATCGGCGTCTACACCGGCTGGGTGAGCGACATTGCCGCCGGCACCAAAGCGGCCATCACCGCGATGGACTGGACCGGTCTCGTACTCATCTGTTTCGTCCTTCCTGCCGTCCTCTGTCCGCTCATCAACTTCGGTCTGAAAAAGATCGGATGGGTCAAGGAAGGGGACACGAAGCTCGACTGAGTCCTGCGTCTATATAATTGTTTTAGTAGATATCTTTATAATTATTATTTATATTATAAAGAGCCAAAAAGTTACAAAACGGTCACCGGTTTTCCGGTGGCCGTTTCGCTTTACTATGGTAAAATGTTCCAAAAATATGTCCGTTTCCTTGTGCACATTGCCCCAAATGCCCGTGAAACACCATGTGTTTTCCGTAAAAGGGTCCCAAAAATTACAAATTAGGGTTGATTTTTGGGGCGAGAATCATTAAAATGTAACGCGTTGTAACTCTTTTGTAATTTCCGAGGAGGAAAAATGGACATCAAGCACATCAAAAAGAGCAAGCTCATCTCTATCATCATTACTTTCGTTCTTCTGGTCGGCCTTACCATCGGCGTCGTCAACATGACGGGTAACAAGGCACAGGCGAGCTGCTCTGCAGGAATCATGAACAACGGCCTCAACGGCATCTATATCAACATCAACGCAGCTCCGTACACCTCTCTTGCCACGACCACCAGCGTCGCATACCGCAGAGGCGGTTGTGCCTGGTTCGCTTCTTCCCGTGCGAGAGAACTCACCGGCAAGAACATCATCATCCACGGTCCGGCCAACTGGCTGAACTCCAAGTACGCGCTGTACGGCTTCACGAGAGGCAGCCAGCCCCGTGCGAAGTCCCTCGCCATCTATCCGAACCACGTGTTCGTTGTCGAGGAGATCAACGGTGACACCGCCACCATCAGTGAAGGCGCCACTCCCATCTCTGACCCCGCACACGGCTACTGCGTCATCCGTACGCTTCCCGTTTCGTCCCTTGCAGGCCTTTACGGCGGCATCCGCGGTTATGTTTACCTCGGTGTCGGCGGCGGCTCCAAGGCTGGTGCCACGGGCACTGCCAAGAGCGGTACCGGCTATTACAAGGTCGATGCGAACGGCAGCAACCTCAACATGCGTTCTTCTGACCGCGCTTCTGCCAGCATCCTCGGCAAGGTCCCGGACAACACCCGCGTCTATGTCTCCGACATCTCCAACGGCATGGGTAAGATCGTCTACAACGGCCTCACCGGCTGGGTCCAGCTGACCTGGATCACCAAAGCGTAACGAACGCTTCTCACAAACACACAATTCAACTTGATAAACCAGCGACCCGCAGGAACCTCTGCGGGTCGTTTCCGGTTGCAATTTCGCGGTCTTCGCGTTATAGTAGTTAAACATTCCGGTAACAGAAAGAAGGTCCCCTATGAGTCGAAAGAAAACCACGAACACCCGGACCGGGTACTATGCCAGCAGCTACAGCAAAGACTATGCCGGCAGAGGCTCTTCCATGTCCCGGCGGCCGAACCGCGGTCCCTCCCGGGTGAAGGAAGTGCTCATCATCCTTCTGGCACTCCTCGTTCTGGCGGCTGCCATCTTCGGGCTCGTCAAACTCGTGCAGCACCATCAGGCAGAGAAGGGGACTGGACTCAAAACTTCCTCGGTGGCCACCGCGGAGTCCACGACTGCCAATGTCGGGACCGCCCGTGTCCTGACCGACGAGGAAAAGGACATGCTCCGGAACAGCGAAAAGTACAAGAACATCATGGCGCACAAAGAGGACTACCCCGAGTACCTCATCGATGACCTCGAGATGAACCCCGAGATCCTCGACTTCGTCGCCGACTACCTGAAAGTCCAGCCCGTTGGCCACGGCGGCCTGACCGCTGCCGAGAAGAAGGCGGCCCATCCGCTGTTCGTCCAGTGGGACAAGCGCTGGGGTTACTCGCCCTACGGTGAGAGCTGCATGGCCATCTCTGCCTGCGGCCCGACTGCTTTGGCGATGGTCGGATACAGCCTCACGAGGAACGAACAGATCGATCCGTTCAACGTGGCGCAGTACGCTATGCAGAACGGCTACTACGTGAACAACGTCGGTACCGCCTGGACGCTCCTGACGGAAGGCGCGCAGCACTACGGTCTCGCCGTCACTTCCCAGTACAAGTACACCGAAGACCAGATGAAGGATGCGCTCGAAAAGGGCGGCATGATCATCCTCTCGGTCGGCAAGGGCGACTTCACGGTCCACAGCGGCCACTTCATCGTGGTCTATGGTTACAAGAACGGCAAGTTCCAGGTCAACGACCCGTTCAGCTACACGAACTCGAGCAAACTCTGGGACTACACGACGCTGTCGAACCAGACGAAGAACGCGTGGATCTACT
>Ga0310695_10015364_pt1 | contig 10210 bp, 10 predicted proteins | sample RumenRJG_04DNA_FD_203882 | JGI IMG/M metagenome (GOLD analysis project Ga0310695, IMG submission 203882) | Bovine rumen microbial communities from Lethbridge, Alberta, Canada - RJG_04 (v2) (version 2) | ecosystem: Host-associated > Mammals > Digestive system > Stomach > Rumen | place: Canada... | reverse complement strand
TCTTTCTTTAGTATCGAATCAATGTTAGAGATGGGTAGTGAAATGTCAGAGAGTCGATATGCAGAGACGCAAAATGTTACGTTCCTATCACAAATTCTTTTGGTATTTATGTATTTAGCTGCACTATACGGTGGCTATTGTTTTGCGCTATATAAAAATAGGTTTTTATGTATACTTAATATCTTCCCTTCTATAGTTGTTGCATTAACTCAAGGAGTAAAGATGGCTGTTATGACAAGTTTATTCCTTTTCTTGATAGGTTTTATTGTCTCTACCATTTCTAATGGAATAAAAATTCAAATCAATAAAAGAAAAATATTATATAGTGCTATAGGGACACTCACTTTTTCATTATTATTGTATTTTACAATGATGGTAAGAATAGGAAAAATAGATGATGAGGCTATCACTATAGTAAATCAGAAAATTGCTTCATATACTATAGGTCATTTGCCTTGTTTTGACATCTGGTTTTCGAAAAATGAATTGTCAAATAAACATTATGGAACAAGAACTTTCTATGCGATATCCAACACTTTAGGTATTGAAAAAAGAGAACAAGGAATATATCAAGATCGAGTTTATTTTGGGAAAGACGACTTTGAAGGAGAGTCTAACGTCTACACAACATTTCGTCCTTTAGTGGAAGATTTCGGAATTGTTGGTGGGCTAATCTTCATCTTTTGTTTAGGTTATTTCGCTAGTTTGTGTATAATGAATATCCAACGTTGGAAAAAAGCTTATCTCAGTGAAGCGATGCTCTGTTCTATCTATGCCTATGTTCTATGGTCATACGTAACAAGCTTCTATGCCTATTTAAGTTACATTGTTGCATTTTTTATTTTTTACATCCTACTACATTATACATATACCAATGAGCCTGCAAGGATATCTGCATAAGTTACATTTTTTTTCGAAGTCCCCCCTTAAGCAAGATGTCCTATGGACTTTTGCTTCCCAAATCTTGATAATGGTTTGTGCCTTTATCATTACGAAGTTAGTCAGTAACGCGTTCACAGTAGAGGAATTCGGTCTGTTTAATGTCGTCAAAAGAAGTGCTTCTGTTCTTTCATTTGTAATGTTGGCAGGAATGGGAATAACATTACCCAGATATTTGCCTATTTACAAAAGCTGCCGACATTACAATTCTGTTATTGATTTACTATGGATATCAATTCTGTTCGTTCTATTAGTTTCTGTTATTATATTTGGAATAGGTCTATACTACCATGATCTTGGAATGGAAATGACCAATTTAGAAGATAAGGGACTGTTCTTTTTAATGTTCTTATATGCTTTCAGTATTACCATTTCTTCCCTTTTGTTCGCTTATTATCGCGGACTAAATGATTTTAGGAAATATAGTATAAGTCAAGTTTTTCTCCAAATAGTTTTAATTCTCTCAGTTCTGTTTGTTTATGGGAAGTCTGTGGCATCACTCTTTCTCTTCTGGTCTATACTTGGTCTTTTACTTCCTCTTGGGTATGTTCTATACGAAATACGAAAGAGCCGTTTCGTCATTTTGCATTGTTTCTCTTTTCAGCGTATTCGTAGAAGAGCAAAGGATGTCGTTGGTTATTCTCTTCCCAGATTAGTTGGCGACTTTTTCTTGTTTTCGTTTTCTGCATTCCCTGTTGTTTACCTGTCGGGAGTTAGGTCGATGTCAGATGTGGCCTATTTCTCAGTAGGATTGACAATTCTAAATATGGCGACACCCGTTTTTTCCTTTTTGGGTGTGGTATTATTACCTTATGTGTCTGGAGCTATAGCTAAAGGAACATTTGTAGAAGTAGACAGATTTATAAAAAAAATGTTCTTGTTGTATTTAGTTCTGTCAACTATTATATGTCTGTTTTTTGGATTTTTTATGCCTTTCATTATAAAGTTATTTTTTTCTGCAGAATATCTTCAGGCACAAGAAATGTCAAAGTATATGATGTTTGCAGTTATACCTCAATCGCTTTATCTTCTTTATCGGAACCCAATCGATGCGATTTCTGTGATGCCATATAACACTTTTATTTTATTAATAAGTTTTGCATTGCTAATAATTTTCTTTTATACGTCGACCTCGCTTACGGATTATACGATTTCTTTTGTCTTGGCATCTGCTGTGCAAGGCGGACTGTCGTGGATAGCTTGGATTTGGTTAAGGAACCGTATAACCTTAACGTCAAAAGTAAAATGATATTCGATTTTGTTTTTGTAGTTCTTGTTTATCGCAATACCCAGGACTTGGAAGATTTCTTTTCTTCATTGTCTCTAAAGAATTCGAAGGTTATTGTTGTTAATAGCTATTATGATGAAACCTCTGAGCAGAGGTTTAGAGAGATTTCCCTAAACAACAATGCTGATTTTTTGTCTGTTCCCAACAAAGGATATGGAGCAGGCAATAATCGAGGATGTGAATATGCTCTAAAAAACTACCATTTTCGCTACCTTATTATATCAAATGCGGATGTTGAAATTATTCAGCTTAATACAGAACAATTGTCAAAATATAATAATAGTATAATCGCTCCTAAGATATTGACATTGTTTGGAAAAAATCAAAATCCATTTATGCCTTATTACAGCACTAAAGTTGATATAATTAAAAATTGGGCTTATACACATCGCAGTCGTCTAATAATTCTTATATTATCTGCTTTAGCACGCATTATACGGGAATTATATCTAAGATTGTTATTCCCTTTATTTAGACATAGGAGAATTTATGCAGCTCATGGTGCATTTGTTATTCTTCCCTTTGAGTTTGTATACAAATTTTCTCCAATTTATAACGAAAGAATGTTTCTTTTTGCTGAAGAAGAGCACTTGGCACAATTAGCTCGCAAGAACAATGTATTAATAATGTATAATCCGCAAATTGTTATTCGGCATAAAGAAGATGGATCGACCTCATCTTTAGGTGACAATTATAATTATGTGAGAGAATCATATCTGGAATATTATAAGTTTTGGTATAAAGAAAAAAATGAAAAAAATGAATAGTAATTACTCGTTGTTTCTCAGTACTTGTGATGCATATCAAGATTGCTGGGAACCTTTTTTCTTCCTTTTTAAAAAGTATTGGCCTGATTTTGAGGGGATCATATATATGGTAACAGATAATCTGACATTTCAATATGAGGGTTTAAATATTAGATGTCTAAATATTAATACAATCAAGAACATAGATCCGAATACCAATCTTTCATGGGGAAAGCGTATGCGTTGGGCAATGGAGTTGATAGATTCTGAGATTATTCTGTTCATGCAAGAAGATTTTTTTATTAAGGGGAAAGTAGATAACAAACAAATTAATTCTTTTGTTGATTTGATGCATAATTATTCAGATATTAAATGTCTACACCTTACAAGACCAAAGATTGAAGATGATTCAAAATCAGAGTTTGAACATTTGTTTAATATGAAACTTAAACAAAAATATAGAGCAGATTGTCAGCCTGCATTATGGAGAAAAAAAGAGTTGTATGATGTTATGGCAGATGGCGATACCCCATGGCAGTTTGAAATGTTTGGCTCAAAAAGATCCGCAAGAATGTCACACAGATATCTTATAGTTGATAAGAGTTGGGTAAAAAAAGGTGAATATGAGATAATTCCTTATGTAGGAACTGGTATCGCAAAATCTCAATGGGAATACGATGTTATACCCGTATTTGAGGAAAATGGTATAGAGATAGATTACTCTATCCGAGGATTCTATGATAAAGGCACAATATTTAAAAGAATCCAAAGAGCCATGGAATGGCGATTAGAATTATATAAAAGAGAATTTTTTGAAATGATTGGCATGAAACAGTCTTCTTTTTAATTGTTGTAATTAATATGAAGATTGTTTATATCATAATTGGATTCGAGAATCAAATGTTTCAATAAGCCTTTGCTTTAAGTTTTAAATGATGAGATAATACCAGATATTTTCATTGACATCAGTCATTTCAACTATTTGTTGTTAAAATAATACAATGTGGCTAATATTCATAACGGTTTTGAAGTTGAGACAGTTTTTCTTGATGCAAGAATACCACATGCGAAATGGTGGCAACTCTTTGCGCGTAACGTGGTATTGGGATATTATTCCATACAATAAACGGGGTTATTGGGTGAATTAATAATTGTATCAATGGAGATAAAAGATGATTTGGTTTCGATAATAATGCCTTCATATAACTGTGGAAAGTATGTTGAAAAGACGATCCGCAGTGTGCAAGCCCAGACGTATCAGAATTGGGAAATCATCTTTATGGATGATTGCTCAAACGACGACACGATTATGAAAGTTTCAAATATGAGGTGTGACGACAATCGCATACATCTGTTCCAGAATAAGGGGCGTCAGGGAGCTGCTGTTACCCGCAATAGTGCTCTTGTAGAGGCGAAAGGTCGTTGGATAGCGTTTCTTGATAGCGACGACCAGTGGGAACCAACGAAACTTGAGAAACAAATCAAGTTTATGGAAGAGAATGGCTATGCGTTCTCATATACTGGTTACCAAGAGATAGATGAGAATTCGCAGCCTACAGGCGTCAAGGTGTCTGGCCCCAAGCGAATAACTAAGACGGGAATGTTTGCTTTCTGTTGGCCAGGATGCTTGACAGTGATGTATGATAGAGAAAAGATAGGCTTAATCCAAATTGCGGACATCAAGAAGAATAATGATTATGCTATGTGGTTAAAAGTCTGTAAGAAAGCAGACTGCTACTTGTTGGATGAGTGTCTGGCAAAATACCGTCGCGGAAGAACAGGTTCTGTTAGTTCTCACAGCATCACTACGATGATAGGTTGGCATTATAAGCTGTGGCATGAAGCCGAGGGCATGAATGTTTTGGCTTCTTCGTCGATGACTATAGTGAATTTGTTCTTCGGATTGATGAAGAAACTCTTGTATGTGAAGCACCAATGATATTTAAAAATATTTTTGACCGTCTGACTGCTTTTGTGGGTCTTTTCTTCTTGTGGCCAGTGTTGCTGATAGTTGCGATACTTGTGAAAATCAAGATGCCGGGTGGACCAGCTTTTTTCGTTCAGAAGCGAGTAGGAAAGGGAGGTAAACTATTTAACTGTCATAAGTTCCGCACAATGACAGTAAAGCATAATAGCTCGACGGTGAGTGTAGCAGGGGATAGCCGTATCACCCCTTTTGGTGCTAAGCTGCGTCATTATAAGTTAGATGAACTACCAGGTCTTTGGGATGTGCTTATTGGCAACATGAGTTTCGTCGGCCCTCGGCCTGATGTGCCTGGGTATGCGGATAAGTTGGAAGGAGATGATAGGGACGTTCTGAAGTTGAGGCCGGGAATAACGGGACCTGCTACGCTGAAATACAGATTGGAAGACGAGAATGATAGCAGAGGAATTGTTGCATAATGACTCTGAAACAGCCAAGGTTTCATTTTCGATTATAGACTATAAGATTTGGTGCTTCAATGGTAAGGCTCATTGGATATGGGCATGTGCAAACCGCGATGAGCATACAACTGAGGTGATGACCTACGATACAGATTGGAATGCACATCCAAAGTATTCAATATTTGAAAATGACTACCGTCATGGGGAGATTCTTCCTAAACCAAAGAATCTGGAGAGAATGATTGAGGTTGCTGAAATTCTTGCAATGCCTTTCCCATGTGTAAGAGTTGACCTTTATAACATTGATGGCAAGATTTATTTTGGCGAGCTTACTTTCACTAGTTATGGTGGTCTTCAGGATTTCTATACTGATGAGTTCCAATTGTTGGCTGGTGGCCAAATTGATCTGTCAGGGGTAAAAGTAGTAAAATGATAGAAGGATATAGACTTTATAAAGGGGCATGGTTTTTGGACATGATCCTTATACAAAGCGGACGCTAATTAACAATTTCTATGAAAATAATATATATTCATCAGTATTTTGTAACTCCAGAGGAACATGGGACCTCACGTTCATATTGGTTTGCAAAGAAACTTATAGAGAATGGTTTTAATGTAACAATGGTTACTGCAACAAATGAATATAAACATCGTGAAGCTTGCAGGGAAAATGTTGATGGGATTGATGTTATATATGTTCAGAACGACTACAGTCAATACTATTCACGTGTTAAGAAAGTCTATTCTTTTCTGAAGTTCATTTTTCAAGCTGTTAATGCTGCCAGAAAGGAAAAAGATGTAGATTTGGTCTATGCAACTTCAACACCATTGACGGTAGGTTTTATTGCGTTGATTTTAAAACGTATCAAAAAGTGGCGGTATGTTTTTGAAGTTCGAGATTTATGGCCGGAGTTTCCGATTCAAGTAGGAGCCATAAAAAATAAGTATTTGATTTCATATTTAAGGTATGTAGAAAAGAAAATATATAATAAAGCAGAACACATTGTTGCTCTTTCTCCAGGAATGAGGGATGGAGTTTTAGCCTGCGGAACACCAAAAGAGAAGGTAACTGTAATTACCAATATGTCTAAAGGCGATTTGTTTTATCCCCGTGAAAAGACTGATGAGCAATTTAAAAAGTATTGTATTGATAAGACGAAATTCAATGTGGTTCATGCTGGCTCAATGGGTGTGGCTAATGGCCTGATGTATATTATGGAAACAGCAAAGGTGCTAAAGGATGATATGAATGATTGCACCATCAACTTCCTATTATTAGGTGAAGGATCTACTAAGCCACAGCTTATGAAGTTTGCAGAAAAATATGGTTTGGATAATGTGAAATTTATTGGTGAATACAATACATATGGGACTTCCGAGATTTTGAATTGTTCAGATGCAAGCATTGTTAGTTTTATGAATCTTCCGATATTGTATACAAATTCTCCTAACAAAATGTTTGATTCTTTATCTGCTGGTAAACCCATCATTGTCAACTCTGCCGGTTGGACGAAGGAACTGGTTGAGAAGTATATGTGTGGTTTCTATGTAGATCCAGAGAATCCCCGAGATTTTGCAGAAAAAATAATAGCCTTGTCAAAAAACAAAGATATACAGCAACAATATGGGGAAAATGCACGTAAACTTTCTCTGGAAGAGTTTGACAAGTCTATCTTGACAAATAGATTCCTTGATGTTATTACGCGTACTACCGAAAAGCATTAAGATTTATGTATAAACATTTTTTTAAACGTTTTCTTGATTTCTGGCTTTCGTTAATAATACTTATTATTATTAGCCCTATACTCATTGTAATTACAATTTGGCTCCATTTTGCTAACAAGGGGGCAGGAGCTTTCTTTTATCAGGAAAGGCCTGGCAAAGATGAGAGAATCTTCAAGGTGATAAAGTTCAAGACAATGACTGACGAATGTGGCGTAAACGGAGAACTGCTTCCCGACTCTGATAGATTAACCAAGGTGGGTCGTTTCGTGCGGTCAACTTCTATAGACGAGTTACCACAACTTATCAATGTCCTGAAAGGAGACATGGCATTGATTGGACCAAGGCCCCTTTTGATTCAGTATTTACCTTATTATAGCGAAAGGGAACGACTTCGGCATACTGTAAGCCCCGGTATTAGTGGTTGGGCGCAAGTTCATGGCCGTAATACTGCAAAATGGGATGATCGCTTGGAACTAGATGCTTATTATGCTGAGCATGTGAGCTTGTGGTTAGATATGAAGGTTATAGCAATTACACTCAAGAACGTGTTGATGCGCAAAGACATTTCTGTTGATAGTAATGCTGTAGAACCATATCTCGATGAAGAAAGGAAACAGAAAATAGTATGATGACGGTTGACTACAAAACAATAAGAAAGATAGAAGGGATGATTGGTTCTCCTTTCTATATCATGTTTCCGGATAAATATGAAAGCAATGTGAAAGCATTTCATGATGCTTTTCGGAGTCGGTATGATAAGCTGATAACTGGCTATTCCTTTAAAACGAATTATGTACCAGCACTTTGCAGACGAGCCAAAGAATTGGGATGCTATGCAGAGGTAGTCTCGGAAATGGAGATGGACTTAGCAATTTCTCTTGGTTTTGAACATATTATTTTCAACGGACCAATAAAAAGGGACCAGGCACTTATAAGGGCTATTGAGAAAAAAGCGATTATTAATCTTGATGCTGAATATGAGGTTAATTTTCTTTGTCAGTATAAAAAGAATCATCCTGATGCAATGATTAGGGCAGGAATCCGTTTGAATGTGATGCTGACAGATGAAAATGGGAACTCTGTTGTTCAGAATGGATTGAGATGTGGTCGTTTTGGTTTCCCTTATGACATTCTTGAAAAGAATATAAATAAACTTAGAGAATCTGATATCTGTATTATTTCCGTTCATGGTCATACATCATCATCTGATAGGGCTGTTGCTAACTATAAAGTGATAACAGACTATATGCTCCGCGTTTGTGAAGAATTTGAGTTGGATGATATTGAGTTCTTTGATATTGGTGGTGGTTATTTTGGTGCAGCCCCTGAAGGACTTGATTTGACTAATAGACCCAAGTATAAAGATTACGCCAATGTCGTTGCGGATTCTGTTGAAAAGAGTGATTGGTTCAGGAAATGCAGTCCTTACATTGTTATAGAACCGGGTTCTTCAGTTGTTTCAAATGCTTTTGACTATTTCACAAAGGTGTACCAGTTGAAACGGATTGGTGACAAACTATTCGCAATGGTGGATGGAACTGTATTTGATGTGAAACCCACTATGCATGCTAATAATCTGCCCCACGTGACCGTGTCAGATTCTCAATCATCGGAAACCGCTGTTTATGATGTGGTTGGCTCAACATGTATGGAAAAAGATGTAATTTTAAATAGTGTTACATTGCCGAAGTTGAAAGTGGGAGATTTTATTGAAATCAGAGGGGTCGGTGCCTACACCATAGCATTGACTCCTACATTTATTAATTACTTGTCGCCTATTGTTACTATTGACCATGACAAGGTGCAAATAGTGAGAAGACGACAGAGAATGGAAGACATATTAACAATTTACGATTAATGAATATTCTATTTACTTGCGCAGGAAGGCGCACATACTTACTAAAGTATTTCAAGGAGAATATGCAGCCTGGAGATAAGGTGGTGGCGACTGATATGCAGTTGACAGCTCCTGCATTGCAGGCTGCAGATGTAAAAATACAAGTGCCAGCCGTTTATGCTCCTCAATATATAGATGTTACACTTGGTATTTGTAGGGATTACAAGATTGATGCTCTCATTAGTCTGAATGATTTAGAACTACCAATTTTGGCTGATAATAAAAACAAGTTTGAGGCTTTAGGTGTGTTCGTTATTGTTTCTGATCCAGAGGTCATTGACATATGTTTTGACAAGTATAAAACCGCACAGTGGGTAGAGTCCATAGGCCTTAATGTACCAAAGACGTATGTTACATTGGCATCTGCAAAAGAAGCATTGACAAAAGGAGAAGTTGCGTTCCCTCTTTTTATGAAACCACGATGGGGATCCGGTTCTATTGGCCTTGAAACCATAGATGATATGGAAGAACTTGACATCTATTACCCTCTTTTGATGAAGAAAATCAAGAAAACGATTCTAGCTACGGCTTCGGTAGGTGATGAGTATATAATGATACAGGAAAAACTCATTGGTAATGAGTTTGGTTTGGATGTAATGAATGATCTTGCGGGTAATAACATTGCTGTTTCTGTAAAGCAGAAATTGGCTATGCGAGCAGGAGAAACAGACAAAGCGATTACCGTAGATTTGCCAGAGGTTTGTGAGATAGGCACAGCGATAGGCCGCAATCTGAAGCATATTGGCAATCTTGATGTGGATATTATGCAGCGTGCTAATGGAGATTACTGTGTGCTTGAATTGAATCCTCGTTTCGGTGGTGGGTTCCCATTCTCTTATGAGGCTGGTGCCAATTTGCCAAAGGCAATACTCCAATGGCTAAAAGGAGAATGTGTTGATGATAAGATGTTACGACCAGAGTATGGAAGAATGTTTGCAAAGAACGATTATTTAATGGAAGTTAGGTAAATAAGGGGAACAAACAAATGGCTGAAAGAAAAACAATATACCTGTGTCTGGCTCACATGAGTGAGGAGGGATGGGAGCAGAAATATGTGAAGGAGGCGTTTGACATGAACTGGGTGGTTCCAATGGGCCCCAATGTCAATGCTTTTGAAAAAGACTTGGCAGACTTTGTCAACGAAAACCAAAACGGAAAGCTCGACCGTACGGTGGTTTGCCTTTCCGCTGGTACGGCAGCGGTGCACCTGGCACTGAAGGCATGTGGTGT
>Ga0310695_10015363_pt1 | contig 10210 bp, 11 predicted proteins | sample RumenRJG_04DNA_FD_203882 | JGI IMG/M metagenome (GOLD analysis project Ga0310695, IMG submission 203882) | Bovine rumen microbial communities from Lethbridge, Alberta, Canada - RJG_04 (v2) (version 2) | ecosystem: Host-associated > Mammals > Digestive system > Stomach > Rumen | place: Canada... | reverse complement strand
GCTCTTCTCTCTTTGTTTTCTAGGCATACAGATTCAAGTTTCTGCAGGCAAAGATACAAAATAATAATATACCAAACAAAGAAATGGGCGAAAAAGTGCACAATAGGGTCGGTTCCGCTGTGCACTCTGTGTTGCAGTTGTTGCAGTGTTGCAGTTCCAAAATAGGTTATACGAAAGTTAAAAATTAACTCTATATTTATATATAAATATAGAAGTATTTTTAGGGTATGGAAATAGCTTTTCGAGAACTGCAACACTGCAACACTGCAACAGCGAGAGCAGAGCCGAGCTTGCTTGAGCTATGCCGAGCGCCAGCAGTTGTCGACAAAGTCAACAACTGCAACATCAATAATTTCAGTACGAAAAATATCGCAGAAAAATGAAAAATTTCTTGTGAAGTATTCGTGAACCGCAGTCAAATGTTCTTACCTTTGCAGTGTCAAATTGAAATAGCGGACAGGCGGTCTTTAAGGGTAAAAATTGCGAGGATTAAATCTAGAAATTGCGCGCATTAATGGTAGTAATTGTTTTCCTTAATAGTACCTTCGGGAAGCGAAACAAGGCGACAACGAGAGTATTAACAAATTTATTAACATTTCTAACTAACTTATTATTATGGCTATTAAAGTAATTGCACAGCGACGTGAAGTAAAATTGGGTAAGAATCCTGGCATGAAGTTCGTGATGCGTCCGGACCTGTACACCCCCATCCAGGAGAAGAAGGTGTTCGCAGAGGCCTCTACCCACAGCGGTATCTCCGCAGGTGTCATCAAAGCGGCTTGGGATGCTGCTGGTGAGGTAATCCGCACGTGGGCAACGGAAGGTCACAGTGTGCCTCTGCCCGGACTGGGAACGATGCGCTTCGGCGTCCGCTCTAAGGCAGTAGCTGACCTTGAGGACGTGAAAGCCAACCTGATCAGTGTGCGCCGCATCATCTTCACCCCTAACGTGGACCTGAAGGACGAGCTGAAGAACACCTCGATTCAAATCACCTGCCTGGACGAGGACGGCAACGTGCTGAAGCGTGTGACCTCGAGCGACGATGCAGAGGTGGAGGATCCTGAGAACGACAACACCAACAACAATGACAACACTGGTGGAACCACGAATGGCGGTAGCACGGGTGGCGACAATGGTGGCAACACTGGCGGCGACAACGGCGGAGGTGATAACAACGGTGGCGGTGGCCAAGACCCTGGAGGCGCGGACGTGAACTAGGCGCATTCGCTAGTGAATAGTGAAAAGTGAATAGTGAAAAGTGAATAGTGAAACATCAATAGTGAGAAATGATGAAGAAGAATCGACTGATTGAGATTGCAGTGAAGATGGTAGTAGCTGCACTCACGGCCTTCCTGACGGCACTGACAACCACGAGCTGCATGGGAGTAGGACCATTCTAGCGGGCTTCGCCCTAGTGAAACGCTTCGCTAGTGAATAGTGAACAGTGAAAGAAAATGGGACTGCCAAAAATTGGTGGTCTCATTTTGTTGTTTGTAATTCATGCAAAAAAAATCTGAGACTCCTCGCGAGCCCCAGAGATAACAAAATAAACTACAATGACTTACTACTTATCTTATCTTGGTGATCCGGTCGGGATTCGAACCCGAGACCCACAGCTTAGAAGGCTGTTGCTCTATCCAGCTGAGCTACCAGACCAAACCATTTCGGGGTGCAAAGGTACAAAAAAAAGTGAAAAGTGAAAAGTGAAAAGTGAAAAATTTAATTTATTTTGTATTTTTGCACGTAGATTATGGCAATTATAGAAATAAAATCGCTGAACGAGCCTGGTATCGAGGTGTTCAGCACACTGACCGAAGCGCAGTTGCGCATGGAGCTGGAACCAGAAAAAGGACTGTTCATTGCGGAGAGCCCAAAAGTGATTAAGGTGGCGCTGGATGCAGGATGGGAGCCCACTGCCCTACTCTGCGAACGGAAACACATAGAGGGCGATGCGCGTGACATCATCGCGCGCGCGAGCGATATACCTATTTATACTGGTACGCGTGAGCTGTTGGCTCAGTTGACAGGCTACACGCTGACACGCGGAGTGCTGTGTGCTATGCGCAGAAGGAAGATGCCTGCGGTGGCAGAGGTGGTGAAGGGTGCGCGCCGCATTGTGGTGATTGAGGCAGTGACAGACACGACGAACATCGGAGCCATATTCCGATCAGCAGCAGCGCTGGGCATTGACGCGGTAGTGCTGACACGCGATTCGTGTGACCCGCTGAACCGTCGTGCGGTGCGCGTATCAATGGGCTCGGTATTTCTGGTGCCCTGGACATGGATGGACGGGCCCGTGAAATCATTGCAGCAGCTGGGATTCAAAACGGCTGCAATGGCGCTGAGCGACGATTCGATAGCACTGGACGACCCACAGCTGAAAGCGGAACCGCGATTGGCCATCATCATGGGGACAGAAGGCGACGGCCTCCCCTACCAAACGATAGAAGAGGCCGACTATACGGTAAGAATCCCAATGGCTCACGGCGTTGACTCGCTGAACGTGGCAGCAGCTGCTGCCGTAGCCTTCTGGGAACTGAGGGCTTAATCTAAGCCGAAGAGAATCTTCAAACCACCATCAACACCTGAGAAGCCCATAAAGGCAAGACTCAGCAGACCAGCGGAGAGCATGACGATGGCCATGCCCTGCATGCCCTTTGGAATCTTAACCAACTCCAACTGCTCGCGCATGCCAGCAAACACGGTGAGTGCCAAGCCGAAACCAATGGCTGTAGAGAAGGCATAAACTACGGATTGCAGCAGGTTGTAGTCCTTCTGGATACAGAGAATGGCAACACCAAGAACGGCACAGTTGGTAGTGATAAGGGGCAGGAAGATGCCCAGTGCCTGATACAACGCGGGCGACACCTTCTTGAGGATAATCTCGACCATCTGTACCAGCGAAGCAATGACCAGAATGAAGGCGATGGTCTGCAGATATTGCAGTCCGTTGGGCTCCAATACGTAGGTCTGAACCAACCACGTAACGATGGTGGCCAGCGTCAATACGAAAGCTACAGCAGCCGACATACCCAGCGAGGTGTCGACCTTCTTAGAGACACCCAAGAAGGGGCAGATGCCGAGGAACTGCGACAGGATGATATTGTTAACGAATATCGCGCTAATGAAAATCAAAATATATTCCATAATCTTTTTTCTTTTAATTAGTAATTAGAACCTAATTTCTGATTTTATTAACGATTGCAATCAGGAATCCCAGCATGATGAAAGCACCTGGAGGGAGCACAAAGAGCAGAATGTTATAAGTCTCGGGCAACAGGGTGAAACCAAAGACGGAACCAGAACCCAGCACCTCGCGGCAGATGCCCAGCAGGGTAAGACCGAGGGTGAAACCGAGACCAATGCCGATGCCGTCGAACAACGAGGCAACGGGTGAATTCTTAGAGGCAAAGCCCTCAGCACGACCCAGGATGATACAGTTGACCACAATCAGCGGAATGAACAATCCGAGGGCTGCATCAATGTCGGGCAGATAGGCCTTGATAACCAACTGGAGCATGGTCACGAAAGCGGCAATAACCACGATGAACACGGGGATGCGCACCTTGTCGGGGGTGACTGACTTCAGGCAGGAAATCACAAAGTTAGTGCAGATGAGCACAGCCATCGTGGCCAGACCCATCGACATACCATTCATGGCAGAGGTGGTAGTGGCCAGCGTAGGACACATACCCAGCATCAAGACGAACGTGGGGTTCTCCTTGACAATACCATTCTTAATAATATCTATGTAATTCATAAAGTGTATTTTCAATTTGACATTTTACAATTTACAATTCACTCTGCCGGTGTGGCCTTGTAAGCCTTATAGGCATTGTTGACTGCTAAGAGGAAGGCACGCGAGGTAATGGTAGAAGCGGTGATGGCATCTACCTTTCCTCCATCCTTTGATACGGTAAGAGGCTCGGCAGGATTCTTGCCGATGATGTCGCCTTTCTGACCTTTCTGGAACCACTGGTCGGCCTTGGCGCCAAGTCCAGGAGTCTCAGCATGTTCCAACAGAGTATAACCCAGAATATTGCCTTCGGCATCAAAGCCTACGAGCACTTTCAGGTCGCCACCGAAGCCCATCGTAGTTGACTCGACAGCAGCTCCAAGGTCTTTGCCCTGCGCATCCTTAATCTGATAGACGGTGAAGGTCATTTCCTTGCCCTTGGCATCGTTCTGCTTTACCACATCGGTCTTGGCTACAACCAAATCGTTGCACACCATAACGGCTTTGATACCATCGGCCAGTGCCTTTTCTTTCTGTTCTGCAATGGGGCCCTCAGTGAGATGGTTCACGTAAGCGAGGATGCCACCCATGATGACTGCTACCAAGGTAAGTACCAGCACCATATTCGTAAGTGATGATTCTAACTTCTTCATAGCGTCTTAGTTTTTAGCAGGCACTTCACCGAAGCGCTTGGGTTTCACATATGTATTAATAAGAGGTGTAAAGGCGTTCATGATCAGGATAGCGAACGACATACCCTCTGGATAAGCACCCCAGTTACGAATAACGATGGTGAGCACACCAATGGCAACACCATAGATAAGCTGGCCTTTGGCAGTCATAGGCGAGGTGACATAATCGGTAGCCATGAAGATGGCGCCGAGCATCAAACCACCAGAGAAGATGACAGCGAACGGGTCGGCATAAGCGGGATTAGCCACGTGCATGATGGCAGCGAGGACAAATACGGTGCCGATAATCGAAACGGGGATGTGCCAAGTGATAATCTTCTTCCAAAGCATGTAGGCCAAGCCCAAAAGCAGAGCCAGCGCACAAATCTCACCCATAGCGCCTGCTCCATCGGGATGATTACCCAGGAAGAGGTCGAGCGATGAAGGCAGCTTTTCGAGAATCGAAGCATCTCCGTGCTTGATGGCTTCCTTCATAATATAAAGAGGTGTAGCACCTGTCTCGGCATCGAGGTAGCTGGTGAGCTGACCAACCTTAGGCCAAGTGGTCATCTGGGCAGGGAAGGCAACCAACAGGGCGGCACGACCTACCAATGCGGGATTAAAGAGGTTATTGCCCAGACCACCGAATGTCATCTTGGCAACACCAATGGCAAACAAGGCACCAATGATGATAATCCAGATGGGGAGATTTGAGGGCAGGTTGAAACCAAGCAACAGACCAGTAAGGATGGCAGAACCATCGCAAACGGTGCAGCGCTCGTTTTTCATCATAAACTTATTGATGGCCCACTCGAAGAATACGCAGGCCGCAACACTCGTAGCACAGACAATGGCAGAACCAATGCCGAAGAAATAGAACGACACGAGCAGCGCAGGCACGAGGGCAATGATAACCCCGTACATGTTCTTCTCAACGGTGTCAGTTCCGTGTGCGTGAGGTGAAAGTGATACAATTAATTTATTCATATTACTTTAATGATTAATTAGTAATTAGTAGTTAGTAATTATGATATGTTCTGTAGCTGCATTGCAACAGAAAATAATCTGAGGATGGGCTTGCAAGGTAATCATAATTACTCATTACTAATTACTCATTACTAATTATTTTTTTGCAGCTGCACGAGCACGAATGATACCCATAACCGTAGCCTTAGCCTGGCGGATATTATCGAGCAACGGACGGTGAGCTGGACAAGTGAACTGACATGAGCCACACTCGATACAGCTTACCACTTCCTCATGCTCGGCACGCTCCCAATTCTGTACGGCAGCAAGCTTAGCCAACAAGTAAGGCTCCAAGCCCATAGGACAAGCAGAGACGCACTTGGCACAGCGGATACAGGGGTTAGGCTCCTTGCGGAAAGCCTCTTCGCCAGAGATGATGGTCACTGAGTTAGTACCCTTGCAGATGGGCACTTCAACACTGGTCAGCGCCTTACCCATCATCGGACCACCAGCCAACAGCTTGTTGTCGCCCTCAGGCATACCACCACAAGCGTCAATCAGGTCCTTCATGGGTGTACCCATACGAACGAGGAAGTTGCCTGGGTTAGCCAACTTCTTACCCGTTACGGTGGTGTAGCGCTCGAACAAAGGCTTGTTCTTCATACAAGCTTCATAGACTGCAAAGGCGGTTCCTACGTTCTGCACAATAGCACCTACGTTGACAGGGATAGCGGGAGGTGCAGGCACCTGACGACGTATCACAGCATCAACCAACTGCTTCTCACCACCCTGCGGATAGCGCTGCTTCAGGGGTACTACCTCCACTTGATATGCAGAGTTGCCGAACACCTCAGCACACTTCTTGGTCAAAAGCTCGATAGCGGGCATCTTGTTGGTCTCAATACCAATGTAACCCTTGGTCACTTTGGCGCCCTTCATCAACAGTTCCAAACCAACAAGAATCTCATCGGCATGTTCCATCATCAAACGGAAGTCGGCTGTGATATAGGGCTCGCACTCAACGGCATTGATAATCACGCACTCTGCCTTAGCCGTTGGTGGCGGACAGAGCTTGATGAAGGTGGGGAAACAAGCACCACCCATACCTACAACACCAGCGGCCTTGATGCGGTTCACAATCTCTTCGGGAGTGAGCTCTGGATGGTCTTTTACCAATTCCAACTTGTCGGAGCGGTCGATGGTCTCTTCCCACTCATCACCTTCTACATTAATAATAATCACAGGCTTACGATAGCCAGTGGCATCAATGGCAGTATCAATCTTGAAAACGGTACCACTGACGCTGGAGAAAATAGGAGCTGACACGAAGCCACCAGCCTCGGCAATCATCGTACCAACCTTCACCTTATCGCCTTTGGCAACAACGGGTTTAGCGGGAGCACCAATGTGCTGGCTCAGCGGGAAAATGGCCTGCTTGGGCAGTGCTGCTGCCTTAGTAGCCACCTCGTGGGTCAACTTATTCTCTTCGGGGTGTACACCACCAATACGGAATGTTCTTACGTTCATGCTTGTTCCTCCTTCTTTTCGTTAGTGAGTTTTTCCCCAGCGACAGAATCGTTGGGCACAGTAGCCTCGGGTTTGGGCTTCGGAGCTGGGAAATTAACAGCGTGGATAGCCTTAGTAGGACAAACGGCTACGCACTTACGGCAGAGACGGCACTTATTGAAGTCAATGTACGAAACATTGTTCTCAATGGTGATAGCGCCAAACTGACACTCCTTCTCGCACTTGCCACATCCGATACAAGCAGCCTTACAAGCCTTCATGGCTGCAGGGCCCTTGTCCTTGTTGACACACGAAACAAACACCTTGCGACCTTTCGGTCCCTTCTTGCGGAGCTCGATGATGTGACGAGGACAAGCCTTCACACAAGCACCGCACGATGTGCACTTCTCTTCGTCAACCTCAGGCAGACCTGTCTCAGGATTCATGTGGATAGCATCAAACTGACAAGCAGCTACGCAGTCACCACATCCCAAACAGCCGAATCCGCAAGCCGTCTCACCAGCGCCACATGAGTTCATGGCAGCACAGGTGCGCAGACCACTGTACTCAGCAATCTTGGGACGCATCTCGCAGGTTCCGTTACAACGTACTACGGCAACCATTGGTTCACCGTTGGCAATGGCCATACCCAACAGGTCGGCAACTTTGCCCATCACTTCTGCTCCACCAACAGGACATTTCAGTCCCTCGATGCTACCAGCATCTGCACCCTTGACAAGTGCATCGGCCAAGCCTCCACATCCAGCAAATCCACAACCACCACAGTTGGCACCTGGCAACTGCTCAGTAACCTGAGCAATGCGTGGATCTTCATAGACGTAGAACTTCTTGGAGCAGACATACAGCACAAGAGCAGCTATCAGACCGATAGCGCCAAGCACTAATACTGCAATCATAATGAAATTCATAATCTAAACTGTTATTTGTTTTAGTTTGTTATATATTTATTCTATCGAAAAAGAGAGTTTGTCACGAATGCGGTTACGAAACAGGAAAAGTACTGCATAGTAAGGAACCAGTGCAGCCAGTCCGCTCAGCGCTGCAGCACCCTCGTTACCCGTAATCAGCAACACAGCAACCAACACAGCAACCAACACAACAAAGGGCAGTCCGAAACCCAACAGCAGCGCATGGGCAGCCACTTGTGTAGAGGCCGTCACCATCACCACATCACCCACTTTGAGATGACGAGTATCGGCATGATACACATCCACCAGTTTTTCCTTTGATTCAGAGGCATTGCAATAGCCAGCCACCTTACAGGCTGCACATGCAGAAGTCTGGACAATGCGCACTTGAACGCTATCACCCATGATATTTTCAATAACCCCCGAATGCTTTATTTTATTACTCATTAGTATCTCAAGTAGTCTTTAACACGTGCAAAGGTACTATAAAAATATGAATTACGCACGCGCATGTGAAATTTTTTTTGAAAAAAAACCGTAATCGTTTGCAATTATCCTGCAAAATATGTAATTTTGTAACGTCAAATAAAGAGCAAACATGATGAAACCTACAGAACAAACATTGCAAGAGACCGAACGTGCCATCCGCAAGATCGCTGAAAAATTCCCTCCTGCAGAGGAAGCAACCCAACTGACGGATATTCATATCCGCGTTTCTCAGGATACGGGTGAAATGTTGGCTTTCGATGATGATGACAACGAGATAAACCGTTGTGTCATTGAGCAATGGATTGACAACAAGGATGATGATTTCTATCAGGGTGTAGCCACTACCTTACGCTCCATTCTGAACAATCGCAAGGACCTTATTGAACAAATGTCTGTTCTGAAACCTTATTCCTTTGTGTTGGAAGATGACGACCGCGAAACCATCGAAGAACTCTATCTGGTTGACGACGACATCGTGATACTGAATGACGAACTGATGGCTGACCTTGACAAAGATTTGGATGATTTCCTCGACAAACTCCTGAAAGAATAAAATCTGGATTCAAAATAAAGTCCCAAGAGTTTGGGGCAATGAAAACAATAAGAGTAGGGTTTACCGCCCTACTCTTTTCCTTGGAACATACGTTCATAATCTTCCATCGCCTTCTCGTCAACTTCTGACGAGGCTTCTTCTGGTATTTCAGGAATGTCAATAGCTTCTTCTTCCAACCATGAAGCAGTGTCCTCTGGGTTGGGGGTAATCACAGTATCAACTATTACCACAGAGTCTGGATCGGCATATTGTCCTGCCTGTTTCTGAACATGTTCGTTTCGAACCGAACAAGCCGTTATTGCCACTATTCCAATAGCCAAATACAATAATTTCTTCATCCTTTCTCAATTTAATACTATATATTATCTTACTCTCAACAAATCGCCTGGCTTGATAACATAATCAGGGCTCAGTTTATTCATCTTGTATAGATATTTCAGCCTAATACCATAACGTTGTGAAATGATATACATCGACTCGCCCGGCTCCACTCTATGGGGTCTGTTCTTAAATGTCTTTGGAGCCTTTTTAGCCTTTTTCTGCAACCATATTATCTCACCTTCCTGCAATACGTCATTCTTATCTCTTTCGTTATATTTAGCCAGTTTCTTATATGATACATCCACATCTTCGGCTATCCTGCGGAAAGTATCACCACGTCTTGCTCGGATATAGTAGTTCTGGTTGAAGATATATATGTTACGCTGATCGCCTTGTTGCAACAACACGGTCTCACGTTTGTTAAATTCTTTACCAGTATCATATTGGTGCAGTTGATACGTTTCAATAATCTCAATCAGCTTGGTGGCATAGGTTGGACTCGTAGCATATCCGCATGCCTTCAATCCTTTGGCCCATCCTTTATAGTCCGTACGATTCAGATTGAACAGTCTTCGATAGCGCTGACTAGTGCTCAAAAACACAGAGTGGTCTACGTAGCTCTGATAGGCATTGTCGTACGCACGGAAGCACTCACCACGTTCGTCATCATCGTGATAGGCCTTGCGTCCTGTCCATCCGTTACACTTGATGCCAAAATGGTTATTTGCCCTCAGCGCCAGTTCACTTCTACCTGCACCAGACTCCAATACACCCTGTGCCAACGTGATGCTGGCAGGTATGCGATATTGAATCATCTGCTGCATAGCAACCTCAGCCCATTGATTGAAATAGTTTTCGTAGGCTCTGTTCCGTTTTAGTTGTGCAGAGGCTGTTCCAAGTACAGAAAACAGTAAAAATAGGATAAATATTTGTCGTTTCATTAATTTTCTTCCGAAATTTGATGCAAAATTATAGAAAAAGAATTATATTTGCAACAAAAATCGAAATATTATGGAAGAAATGACACTAAAAAGCACCA
>Ga0310695_10015362_pt1 | contig 10210 bp, 6 predicted proteins | sample RumenRJG_04DNA_FD_203882 | JGI IMG/M metagenome (GOLD analysis project Ga0310695, IMG submission 203882) | Bovine rumen microbial communities from Lethbridge, Alberta, Canada - RJG_04 (v2) (version 2) | ecosystem: Host-associated > Mammals > Digestive system > Stomach > Rumen | place: Canada... | reverse complement strand
GTCGAACCCCCGGCCGCCTGTGCTGCGTGCGGCGGAATGGCCGCGTGAAGATACCGCTGAGGTCGCCGCCATGCGGCGGCTTCCTCGCGGAATCTCTTTGTGCTTAGCGGCCCCAGAAGCCGTCGCCGGCAGGGGTGTCGTTGATGGTGAAATCGTCGCGCCCGCCGTGGTGCCTTCGGGCAAGGCCGTCCAGTTTGCCTCTGTGGTATTCGTCATAGCATAGACCTCATCCCCGCTGGCTTGTGCCCACGCTCCCTGCACCATGGTGCAGAGCAGGGCGAGGATCAGAAATAATTGTTTGATTCTCATGTTGTATTCATTTTATTTGTTGTTTTATATCTGTTTAAAAAACGATGCGGCCTCCCTTGGTTTATTGCGATCGCGGCGTACGCCGCAAAGATACACAAATTCTTTCAATTAACGGTAAAATTTGTAGAATTTAACTTGAATTTGTAACCATCACCACATTGCAGCAGGATTGATATTTGAAGAAGCCTCCCCATCGCTTGCGGCTGCAAACAGATGGGGAGGCACGTCTTCATCCTGACTTCGGCGATGCGTCACCCTGCTCGCACGTGCGACAATTAGCCAATTCTGGTAATTTCGGATATGCTCGTCAGTAGAAATATCAATTTTTCTTTTTCTATTTGATGGATTTTTTATACTTTTGTGGCGGATTTCACATACTCTACCCAAGGTGTACCCAAGGTGTAGCCAAGGTCAAAAGACTAGCATTACCTTGGATAGAACCAGAGTACTGCTTGAGTAGTGTATGGATAGAGTGAAGGAACAAGTTTGTTAGTAATTGGCAAGTCACCATGCAGAATTTCCTGTTTATAGGGGTTTCAAGAGAGTCAACCTCTCTGAAATGTTAAAACCGCTGAAGTCAAGAAATATCCCGCCAAAGGCAAGGTAATTCCCAAGAAGTGACGGACATCAACAGACAGGCCAGTGGCATGCCACGTCGTAAAGGCGGGCATGCCACTGGCTTTTTTGTGGCGACACGACTATAGGTCGGCATCGATGAACGTACGGAACTGCTGGATGCCCTGATGGTTGTTGTCAAGGGCTTCCACCTCTTCCAGATACTTGAGTGCCTTGTCCTTGTCGCCCAGACCATAGTAGCCGAGGGCGAGCATGTACTTGCAGTGGATAAGGTTCTTCGTGTCCAGAGAGTCGTCCCAAATCAACAGGTCGGGCAGCGACACAGCGAAGTAGTCCATGACCGGATGCTCGAAGATGTGCTGTTTGCCGTAGTTGATGAGTTTATGGAACAGGCTGCGCGCTTTGTCCTCCTGACCCAAGGCACGGTAGCACAGGCCGGCATAGAATATCTTGTCGGGCTTGGCATCGTTGTAATACATGGCGGCAGCAGGTTCTGTAGGTCCGACGGTACCCTCCTCGTAGCGTCCTAGGAAATAGAGAATGTCGTTGTCCTGTGCACCATAAAGTTTGCCCTCGCCCAGGTGTGGCGGATATACCAGACACTCTTCAAGGAGACGAGAGATTTGAGGGCTGAGCGCTGAGTTATTTCTTTCCTTTAGCAGTTGCTTGGCTATCTCAATGCGACAGATCTGGTACTGTGCCGGCACCTTGCCTTCACCACCTTCCCAGGGATGGAACTGGTGGGCATCGAGTTTCGCCATAGCCTCTTCGTAACGGCCCAACTGATTGAGCAGGGTAATCTCTTCCAATACAAGGTCGTCGCGCTGCACAATGAGTTGCGGATACTGCTGCAGGAAGTCGAGACGCTCCTGATGGGAACGGTGCAGACGCTTATAGAGCTGGTCTAACTCCATCAGTATTCGGCTGTCCGTCTCGTCCAGATGGAAGGCCCGCTCCATGTATTCGACAGCCTCATCCTGCTTGTTCTGTTTATTAAAGCGTGCCAGTGCGAGATTGCGCCAAACGGTTGGGAACTTGGAATCGAGTTTGGCAGACTGTTCCCAGTACTGAATGGCAAGGTCGTACTGACGCTTGTCGTAGTACAGACAACCCAGATAGTACGGTGCACGGGCATCGTCGACGAAGGGTAAGAACGCCAGTTCCTGAAGGATATAAGCATCTTCCAGACGGTTGGGGAAACAATAGTCCGGACTAACCTGGACAGCCTTCTGCCTATATTCTATCGACTTCGTTACGTAACTGAGGAAAGCCAGATAATAATAGGTAAGCGGTGATTCTTCCACATGATGACTGATAGCCGTCTGCAACACCAGTACAGCTTCATCTTCAAGTCCGGCATGCATATAGTCGAGGGCTATTTCATGATAGTTATAGATGTTACCATGCATCAGTTCTACCATGTGTTCCAACGGTTCGTTGCTGTCGGTCAACAAATGTTCCTCCATCATGCAGACGTAATTGAAGTGGTCTATCTTGTACGACGCCTGAATCCATGCCAGCGCCTCTTCCTGACGTCCCAGTTTGCGCAGTACGGCAGCCTTCAGGGCACGCGCCTGATGGTTGTGGCTGTTAGAAATCAAGCAGCGCTCCAACTCATCCAGCGCATCCTCCCAGCGTTCATCGGACATACTGATGCAGGCCGCCTCGTAGTAGCCGGCATCTGCCCACGCCTTGTTCCACGTAGACTTCCAGAAGCAATCATAGGCAGACTGGATCTTTCCTAAGTATTTATTCACGACGCCGAGGTAGAACAGCGGCTCACCGTCATAAGGATTGGGATTACGTTTTTTCAGCACCTTGACGGCTGTCTGCAGATAGCCTTCCGCCTTATCGAAGCGGGCACGACGCAGATACCAAAGGCCCATCTGCATATTACAACGATAATCCAACGGGTCGCGACGCAGTGCCTCTTCGTAGTAGTCGAGGGCCGACCATGTGGCATGACGGTATTGTTCCAGATGCAGACCCGTCAGATAAAGCTGGTCGACGGTCTTCGTATCTTGCGGCGAGAGGGCTGCCTCGGCGGCATCGGGAATGGGACGAATCTCGTCGGGCTCAGCATACCAGCACAGTAACGGATGCATTCTCTGACCCTCCGCACGGTCAATGGTCAGACGGAGATCGGCAAGGTGTTCCCTACCCGTCTCTACCGTCTCGACAAGCACCTCCTCAGGACTCAGTGTGACTATCTTATCATAATACACGATACCGTCCTCGCCATCAAGAACAATATGCACAGTCTTCTTAGAGGTAGCCAGTATCTTAAAGCAAACCATCTGATTACTCCCCTCGCCCTTTGGAGAGGGGCTGGGGGTGAGGCTTTCAATATTCATCACAAAGTCCTTCGAGGCTTGCTTGACTATGCCTAGTTCACGATAAGGCATGAAATACTGCACAAACTGCTTCTCTTCGTAAGGCATCAGCCATGCAAAGTCAGGCTGGTTTTCGGTATAGACACCAGCCATCAGTTCGATGTAGGGGCGGAAACCGGAATTGGTAATTCCGATGGCGGAACCGTCGGACATACTGATTTCATCTGTCAGATTGCGGTCCCACGCACGTCCGAAGTCACCATTACCCCACGTCCACTGCTTCTTGCCTGGCGAGAAATGGTGACTGGCCACATGCAGCATGCCGCCTTTCGTATCGTTCTCGTAGCCGCCCTCGAAGTCGTACTTTGAATTGACGGCCATGTAACTCGTCGGCACGTAGATGTTCTTGTAGTTCGAGATATCCACGCCTGCCGAATAATCCATCTTATAATAGGTGCCTGTAGCGATGGGGAACGACGAGACGGCACGTTTGCCATGATCGAATACGGCATTGACATCGGGCGGGAACACGCTCTGGTAAGCATCGTTCACTTCGACGGCAGGATTGGCCCACCAGAGGAAGGTCTGCGGCAACGGGGTACGGTTCGATACACGACCTTGTATTTCCAAATAGGCACAGCCTGGACGCAGCGTAAAGCCGGCCATGCCTTTTTGATGGAACATACGCTCCATCTCGTTGACCCAAACCGTCACGCTTCCATCCTCGTTCTCCACAATGTCGCAGTCAACGGGCAAATAAGTGGAGGGACGGTGGTGCTGCGGCCAGTTGAACTCGATGCCACCCGAAATCCACGGGCCTGTCAGTCCCACGAGGGCGGGCTTGATGACGTGATTGTAGTACACGAAGTGGCGCTGCTTGATCTTGTCGTACGCCATCTGTACACGTCCGCCCAACTCTGGCAGTATCATCACCTTGATATATTCATTCTCCAGCCAAACTGCCAGCCATTCCTTATCGACTTTCTCGTCAGAAATCGACTCGATGACAGGGTAAGGATAGACCACGCCACTCGAACCCTGATAGACGCGTTTCTCCAGGAATATCGGGTTCTTCTCAGCTTTTCCTATTTCGTATGTTGGTATCGTGACCAACTCTCTCCATGCTTTTACCATCATGTTATTTTACTATTTGACTATTTACTATTTGACTATTTGATGACGGCAATTGTCCAATTGTGAAATGGTCCAATTGTCTAATGAATGAGTTCTTTTTCCAATTCTTCCAACGACTTTCCCTTTGTTTCCGGACAATTTCTAAACAGGAACACGAAAGCGCAAATGCAGATGGCACTGTAAATCCAGAACGAGCCGCTACTGCCCAGTGCTGCGTTCATCGAGGGAAACGAGAACGTCAGCGTACAGCAACCCACCCACAGGGCAAACGTACACGTCGCCATAGCAATGCCGCGAATGCGGTTGGGGAATATCTCCGCCAGCAACGTCCATGTAACCGGTGCCAGCGTCATGGCGTAGGTCGAGATGGCAGCCACCACCAGGGCAACCATCAGCACACCCTTCACCTCGAAGAAGTAGCACGTACCCAGAATCAGGTAGATGAGCCCCAGTCCACCAGCCCCCAGCAGGATAAGCGTCCGACGACCCCACTTCTCGATGGTATAGAGCGCGACAATCGTAAAGATGACGTTGGCAATACCCGTAATGACGATGTTGATAAACATGCCGTCGACATCAAAGCCGGCACCCACAAAAATTTCCTGCGCATAGTTGAAGATGACATTCGTGCCGCACCACTGCTGGAACACGGCAATGACTAATCCCAACAATAAAATGCGGCTATATTTGTTTTGAAATAGTTCACGAAGACCAGCCTCATTTCTCATTTCCACATTTCCTTCATTTCTCAATTTCAGGAACACCGGACTCTCCGGTATGAAGAAGCTCATTACCAGGAACAGCGCAGCGGGCAAAGTCTCTGCCCAGAACATCCAGCGCCAGCCCCATTCCAGGTTCCATGCCTGTTCAGTAGCCACGGAAGTATCACGTGCCAACAGCATGTTGACAATCTGTGCGGCCAGAATACCCAACACGATAGTCATCTGGTTCAGACTGACCATACGACCGCGAATCTCTGTCGGACTAACTTCCGCAATATACATCGGAGCCAAAGCCGAGGCGACACCGATGCCCACACCTCCAATGAAGCGGGCAATATTAAATAAGGTAAAGTCGTTGAACAATCCCGTACCAATGGCCGACACCGTAAACAGCACCGCCGACATCATCAGCAAGGGTTTACGACCATATTTGTCGGCAGCAGCACCAGCCACCATTGCACCTGCCAGACAACCTATCAAGGCCGTCGTCATAGCCACGCCCTGCATCAGGGGCGAGTCACTGATACCGAAGTAAAGTTCATAGAACGGTTTGGCTCCACCTATCACCACCCAGTCGTAGCCAAAAAGCAGTCCGCCCATAGCCGACACGGCGCAGATAAAGTAGAGAAATCCTTTGTTGTATTCCTGCATACACTTAGTTATTAATGGTTTCTTTGTTGTTATGACTAAAAATTTCCGCAAAGGTAGTAAAAAATTCGGAATTCGGAATTCGGAATTCGGAATTATTTCGTATCTTTGCAAAAAATAACAAAACTATAAGCATTATGTACGACAAAGAACGGGGGCTGTATGTAGCCCATTGCGCCAACGGAGCGCTTTCTATTACTGGTAAGATGGCAAACCGCCACGGACTCATTGCAGGTGCCACAGGTACGGGTAAGACCGTCACTCTGCAGGTCATAGCCGAGACTTTTTGTCAGGCTGGCGTACCATGTTTCATGGCCGACATGAAGGGCGACCTGAGTGGCATCTCGCAAGTAGGTAAGATGAGTGGTTTCATCGAGAAGCGTCTGCCCGAGTTTGGCATCGAGAATCCTGAGTTCCAAAGCTGTCCCGTCCGTTTCTTCGACGTATTCGGCGAACAAGGTCACCCCATGCGTGCCACCATCTCGCAGATGGGTCCGCAGTTGCTCAGCCGTTTGATGCAGTTGAACGAGACGCAGGACGGTGTGCTGAACATCGTGTTCCGCATTGCCGACGAGCGCGGACTGCTGCTCATCGACCTGAAGGATTTACGCTCAATGCTCGACTGGGTATCGCAGCATGCCAAGGAGTACACCACCAAGTACGGCAACATCTCGACGCCAACCATCGGTGCCATCCAGCGTGCCTTATTACAGTTGGAGAGCCAAGGTGCCGACAAGTTCTTCGGCGAGCCGTCGTTCGACATCTACGACCTCATGCAGACGGAAGACGGCAAGGGCGTCATGAACGTGCTGGCTGCTGACAAGCTGATGCTCCAGCCCAAGCTCTATTCGACATTCCTGCTGTGGCTCCTGAGCGAACTCTACTCTACCCTACCAGAAGTCGGCGACCTACCCCTGCCCAAACTCGTGTTCTTCTTCGACGAGGCCCACATGTTGTTTACCGACACTTCGAAGGCCCTGCTCGACAAGATAGAACAGGTCATCCGCCTCATTCGTTCTAAGGGCGTTGGCATCTACTTCATCACACAAAGTCCTACCGATATTCCAGAAAACATCCTCGGTCAGTTGGGCAACCGCGTCCAGCATGCCCTCCGTGCCTATACACCCAAGGATCAAAAGGCTGTCAAGACCGCTGCCGACACGTTCCGTGCCAATCCGGCCTTTAAGACCGACGAGGCCATCATGAACCTCGAAACGGGCGAGGCACTGGTCAGCTTCCTCGACGAGAAGGGTGCGCCCAATATGGTGGAACGTGCCAAGATTCTGTTCCCATTGTCGCAGATTGGTGCCGTCACGGAAGGGCAGCGCCTCGACATCATCAAGCAGAGTCGCATCTATGGTAAATACGATACGCCCATCGACCGTGAGAGTGCCTTCGAGGTACTGTTGGCTGAAAGTGAAGAGTTAAGAGTGAAGAGTGAAGAATTGGCTGCCGCCGAGGAAGCTAAGGCTACTGGAAAGGCTGAAAAAGAGGGCAAAAAGAAGTCCGGCATCATGTCGAAAGTGCTCAAGGCCGTTCTCACCGCTATTACATCTACTTTTGCGGCCATTCTCGGCACCTATGTCAGCGACAAGGTGACGGGTAAGAAGACCAAGTCAAAGACCTCTACCACAGGACGCGTGGTGAAGAATGCCACCAGTGCCGCTACGCGTACTGCCACCAAGGAGCTGACGCGTGACATCTTAGGCAATCTCATTAAGTAGAGAAGTTAGAGAAGTTAGAGAATACTTTTCATTGCACAAAACAGCCGAAGTGTGCACATTTTGGCTGTTTTTGTGCATTTTATTTGGCTGTGTGCGAAAAAAAGTGTAATTTTGCACCCGATTTTGCAAAAGGATATCATTTTTACACATTATTAATATAATATGGCTTTGAAAATTGTTGTACTGGCCAAGCAAGTGCCAGACACCCGTAACGTGGGTAAGGACGCAATGACTGCCGAAGGCACTGTGAATCGCGCTGCCCTGCCCGCCATCTTCAATCCAGAAGATTTGAATGCCCTGGAACAGGCCCTTCGCCTGAAGGAGCAGAACCCAGGCTCAACAGTAGGAATCCTCACGATGGGTCCTCCACGTGCAGGTGAGATTATCCGTCAAGGACTTTATCGTGGCGCTGATACGGGTTGGTTGCTGACCGACCGTCTGTTCGCTGGTGCCGATACCCTCGCTACTTCTTACGCATTGGCTACGGCTATCAAGAAGATTGGCGACGTGGACATCGTGATTGGTGGTCGTCAGGCTATCGATGGCGATACCGCTCAGGTAGGTCCTCAGGTGGCCCAGAAGCTGGGACTGAATCAGGTGACTTATGCTGAGGAGGTGTTGAGTGTAGATGGCGGTTTTGCAACCATCAAACGCGTCATCGACGGAGGCGTAGAAACGGTGAAAGCTCCTCTGCCTGTAGTTATCACTGTGAACGGAAGTGCTGCTCCCTGTCGTCCTCAGAATGCCAAGCTGGTCATGAAGTACAAGCGTGCTACCTGTCCTATGGAGCGTCCTGCCGAGGGCACACCTTACGATTATCTGTACGATGAGCGTCCTGAGCTGACCCTGAACCAGTGGAGCGTAGCCGATGTGGATGGCGACGTGAACCAGTGTGGTCTGAGTGGCTCACCCACCAAGGTGAAGGCCATCAAGAATATCGTGTTCCAGGCTAAGGAGTCGAAGACTTTGACGGCTTCTGATGCTGATATCGAGGGAATGATCAAAGAGTTACTGGAAGAAAAAATAATTGGATAACTTTAGCAACGGACTTACACGGACAAACACGGATAGCCCGAAAAAGTCCGCGAAAGTCCGCTGCAATAATAAGAAAATAAGATTATGAACAATGTATTTGTATATTGCGAAATAGAAGGCACACAAGTGCAAGAAGTTTCCCAGGAACTCCTGACCAAGGGTCGCAAGCTCGCCAATGAACTGAAGGTTGAGCTCCACGCCATTGTTGCTGGTACAGGCATCAAGGGTAAGGTTGAGGATCAGATTCTGCCTTACGGTGTTGATAAGCTGTTTGTTTTCGACGCTAAGGACTTGTTCCCCTACACCTCAGCTCCTCACACCGATATTCTGGTTAACCTCTTCAAGGAGGAGCAGCCACAGATATGTCTGATGGGTGCTACCGTGATTGGTCGCGACCTCGGTCCACGTGTATCGTCATCTCTGACTTCTGGTCTGACTGCCGACTGCACAGAGCTGGAGATTGGTCCTTTCGAGGATAAGAAGAACAACAAGACATACGAGAATCTGCTCTATCAGATTCGTCCTGCTTTCGGTGGTAACATCGTAGCTACTATCGTTAACCCCGACCACCGTCCACAGATGGCTACTGTACGCTCTGGCGTCATGCAGAAAGCCCTGTACGATGGCGAGTGCCGCAAGGAGGTTGTTTATCCTGAGGTCAGCAAGTATGTAAGCCCCGAGGCCTTCGTAGTTAAGGTTCTTGACCACCACGTTGAGGCTGCCAAGCACAACCTGAAGGGTGCGCCTATCGTTGTAGCCGGTGGTTACGGTATGGGCTGCAAGGAGAACTTCGACATGCTGTTCCAGCTCGCTAAGGTGCTGCATGGTGAGGTTGGTGGTAGCCGTGCTGCCGTTGATGCAGGCTGGCTCGACCACGACCGTCAGATTGGTCAGACAGGTGTTACCGTTCATCCGAAGGTGTACATTGCCTGTGGTATCAGCGGACAGATTCAGCACATCGCCGGTATGCAGGACTCTGGTATCATCATCTCTGTGAATAGCGATCCCGATGCACCTATCAACCGCATCGCCGACTACGTGATTGTTGGTACCGTTGAGGAGGTAGTTCCCAAACTGATCAAGTATTACAAACAGAATAGTAAATAAATATCTTTGGAGATAAAAGAAGATAAAGGAAGATAGAAGAAGATAAAGGACAATAGTGATGACGCGGAGATTTGAAGACATAGTTGCATGGCAGAAGGCCCATGAATTCGTTGTGATGACCTATCGCACGACAGGGACCTTTCCAGACTTCGAGAAGTTTGGACTATGTTCTCAGTTCCAGCGTGCAGCCGTATCCATCGCCGCAAATATCGCAGAAGGATACAAGAAATTAAGTAAGGCTGATAAACTTCGTTTCTTTAATATTTCGCAGGGCAGCCTCGAAGAGTGCAGATATTACTGCCTCTTATCAAGAGACCTTGGTTATATCGACGAGACAACCTATCAGCAACTTGTTCAGACCATTCTTGACACCAGCTATATGCTGAACGCCTACATCAAAGGCGTAGTAGAGAATAATGGTATCACAGACTAATGTCCTCTATCTCCTTCTATCTCCCTCTGCCTCCCTCTATCTCCTTCAAAAAATAAAAGAACTATGGCAAACTATTATAGCGATCATCCTGAGATCGGGTTCTACTTGAACCACCCCCTGATGGCTCGTATCGTTGAGCTGAAAGAAAAGGGTTTCGCTGATGCGAAAGAATATGACTACGCCCCCGTT
>Ga0310695_10015361_pt1 | contig 10211 bp, 9 predicted proteins | sample RumenRJG_04DNA_FD_203882 | JGI IMG/M metagenome (GOLD analysis project Ga0310695, IMG submission 203882) | Bovine rumen microbial communities from Lethbridge, Alberta, Canada - RJG_04 (v2) (version 2) | ecosystem: Host-associated > Mammals > Digestive system > Stomach > Rumen | place: Canada... | reverse complement strand
CGCCCCACATCTTGCACATCACCTTGCCGCCGGCCACGCCGCCGTACTGCACGAGGATGTCCACGATGTCGCAGACGCGCTTCATGCCCTTCTCGACGGTCTTGAGGTCGCCCTTCTTGACCGCGTCCCAGATCTTGTAGTAGATGCCCGCCGAATAGTTGTACGTCGAGCCGATCGCCGACTGCGCGCCGAGCGCGACCGCGCCCGCGAACCACTCGTCGATGCCCCAGGTGATGTCGTACTTGCCGCCGCACGCGCGCAGGCAGCGCTGGTACATGTAGAGGTCGGGATAGTTGAACTTGATGCCGGCGAGGTTCTTGATCTGGCCGTCCGCCTTCTCCAGGAACGTCTGCATGTCGAAGTTCACGCCGCTCATCGACGTGTGGTAGTAGTAGAACGGCAGCTTCTCGGACGTCTTGAGCGCCTCCTTGAGATAGGCGATCAGCATGTCGACCGAGCCCGGCTTGAAGAAGTTCGGCGGAACGATCGAGGTCGCGTCCATGCCGCACTTGACGGCGTACGCGCCCAGCTCCTGCACGTCGGGGAGCGCCAGCGCGCCGATGTGCGCGATGAGGAAGAGCCTGCCCTTCGCGGCCTTGACCCAGGCGTCGAAGACGGCCTTGCGCTCGTCGAGCGAGCAGCAGATGCCTTCGCCCGTCGTACCCGAGACGTAAACGCCGGTGACCTTCTGCTTGATCAGCATCTGGGCCTGCTGTTCGATGACCGCGTAGTTCACGCTGCCGTCGGCGTTGAAGCCGGTGTGGGCGGCGGCGATGAGTCCCTGCAACTTCTTGATCTTCATTGAATTCTCCCTGTGGGTGTTGAACATGATCCTTTTCGGATGACGCATATTTTACACTTTCTGCCGGTCAAATGCAACCGAAACCGTGGGCGGGCGGGCGCCGCTACTCGTCGGAAAAGCGGATTTCGAACGTGACGCCGGTCGGAAAGGTCGCGCGGAGCGTCCAGTTGGTCACGACGCCGTCCGCCTCGACGCGCGCGAGCGCCTTCTTCAGCCGCGCGTCCTTCGGCCGGGCGAGGATGTGGAATGTCCCGTCGCCGTCCTCCTTGTAGAGCGCGTCGAACGCCTCGAAGAACGCGCGCGCGTCGCCGTCGCCCGCCGCCGCGAACCGCGCGAAGCCCGGCAGGTCCGCCAGCGGCCGCTCGACGCGCTCGTCCTCGTTCGAATAGACGTAGACCGACCGGTCCGACCAGAAGAGCGTCTCGAACGGCTCGGTCGTGCGCCACGTGAAATCGACGCCGGGACGCAGGCGGTAGGTGCCGCGCGAGACGTACGTCTCGCCTGTCGGCAGGCGCTTCGTCTGCACGAACGCGCCGCGCGTCTCGTTCGTCGCCGCCAGTTTCGCGGCGAGCGCGGGCGGCACCTCCTGCACCGCCAGCGACGCGATCAAAAGACCAGCACACCCGATGAACATGGCGTCTCCCCCTTCCGATAGCTGTAGGTCCACTCGTTCGCGCCCGTGCGCGCCACCTGGAACGCGATCGGTTCGCCCGGCATCACGACGTGCTGGAACTTCATCTTCTTCACGGCCGTCGGCGCCGCGCCGCCGCCGAGCCGCGCCGCGAACTTGACGGCCAGCCCCAGCTGCACCACGCCCGGCAGGATCGGCACGCCCGGGAAGTGGCCCTGGAAGTAGGGCGCGTGCGACTCGAACGTCAGCGTGGCCGCGAATGAGTCGGCCGTCTCGACGACGTCGTGCAGCCGCGGCTCGGCGAGCGCCGATTCGAGCTCCGCCCGCACATCGGCCGCGCGCACCTTGCCCTGCGCGTTGCGCGGCAGCGCGTGGACGTAGCGGAACTTCTTGGGCACCGTCCCCTTCGGGAAGACGTCCAGCAGCATCTTGCGCAGTTCGAGCGGCGGGCGGCGCGCGCCGTCCGCGCCGGCGACGAGCTGACAACCGAGAATGTCGCCGCGCGCGCTCGGCAGCACCGCCAGGGCGCAGTCCGCGAAACCGCGCGCGCGCACGGCCGCCTCCATCTCCGCGAGGTTGACGCGCTCCTCGTTGATCTTGACAAGCCGGTCGACGCGCCCCAGCAGCCGGAAACGGCGGCCGTCGGCGGCAAGCGTCACCGCGTCGCCCATCACGTAACGGCGGCGGAACGAATAGGGCGAGCGCACCGCGAGCCGCCCGTCCGCGGCGGTCGCGACCTTCACCGCGTCGAACACCTGCCAGTCGCATCCGTCCGGGGGACACGCGCCGTCCTGCCGCCGCCACGCGACGCCGCCCGTCTCGGTCGAGCCGAAGATCTCGCGCGGCGTCACGCCGAAGACCGCGCGTGTGCGCGCGGCGACGTCGGCCGTCAGCAGCGCGCCGCTCGTGACGATCTCCACGCAGTTGGGCGGCACGTCGTACTGCGCGGCGTAGGCGGTGAAGCGGTCGAGGAAGCTCGGCGTCGTGACGAGGAAGACTTTCTCCGCCGCGCGCATCTTCGCCACGAGCGACTCCGGCGCGCGGATGACCTCGGGATCGACCGGCAGCCCCAGCGCCGCCGGCAGCATCGTCCGCCAGAGCGTCCCGTACATGTGGTCCGGCTCGATCGTCGCGAGCACCGTCACGCCGTCCCGCACGCCGCGCGCGCGGTACCAATCGCGGTGGAAGGCGGTTTCCTTCGCGAGACTCTCGAACGTCTTGACGACCGTCTTGGACGCGCCCGACGAGCCGCTCGTGCGGAAGACGACCGAGAAGCGACGGCGGCGGACGATCCCTTCGACGAAGAAGGTCGCGGCGACAACCGCCGGCGTCAGCGCGAGCGACCAGCCGACGGCGGCGCGGCCGCGCACGAGGAGCGCGCCGTTGAGCGCCGTCGTCGCGAGGAGAACTAAGAACCACACCGCGGTCAGCCGCCGGCAGTAGGCCGCCGCGCCGTCGGGCAGAATGCCGCCCGAGATGCGCCGGGCGAACCGGAGACAGAGCGGCGTGCGCCCGGGAAGGAGCGACAGACCGAAGAGAATCGTGAAAACGGCGGCGAGCATCGTCACGCGTTGACGAGCTTCGCGACCGCCTGCGTGACGTCCTGGAGCGTGCGGATCACCTTGAAGTCCGCGGGATCCACCTTCCGGCCCGTCTCCTGCTGGAGACGCACGACCAGATCGACGGCGTCGATGGAATCGAGGTCCAGTTCGGTGAAAAGGTTCGTCTCCGGCTTGAGCGCCGCCGGATCGACCTCGAATTCCTCGACCAGGATCTTCCGGATCATCGCTTCGATTTCCGCTTCGGTCTTCATTTCGCCGCTCCTTTCGCTGCCTCCGGCTGCGACGCGAGGACGTACTCGGCCAGCGTCCGGACGGAATGGAAAATCTGCCGGTTGTCGGCGGGATTCTTCGAGAACGAGATGCCGAACGCCTTCTTGACCGCCATGCCCAGCTCCAGCGCGTCGATGGAATCGAGGCCCAGCCCGTCGCCGAAGAGCGGCGCGTCCGTTTCGATGTCGGCGGGCGCGACCTCCTCCAGATCGAGGCTGGAGACGATCAGTTCCTTGATTTGCGCGGCGGTGGCTTCAAAATCCATGGTCATGCGGTCCTTCCGTGGGTGTCGTTTAAGCGTTGAGCAGCTGTTCGCCCGGCTCCAGCGGACGGCCGCGCAGGAATTCACCGCCGTTCATCGTCGAACCGCCCTCGGGCTTGAGCTCCGCCAGCAGGATCGCCGTGTCGCCGCACTTCACGACAGGCCCGAGGGGGCCGGACTCGCCCTTCGGCCGCGCGGTGACGCAGGTGAGCACCGTGCCGGGCGCGGCCTCGCGCCAGCCCGGCTCCAGGGCGCTCGCGATCACCGCCTTCGTCACGATCACGCGGCCCGTGCTGCCGCGTTTGCGGAAGCGCGCGGGCAGGAACGTGTAGCAGCCCGGCCACGGCGAATAGGCGCGGATCTTGCGCTCGGTCACGAGCACCGGCGCGGTCCAGTCGATGAGGCCGTCTGTCTTCTTCAGCTTGTAGGCGTACGTCGCGTCGGCGTGGACCTGCTCGACCGGCGGCGGCAGCTCGTTGCTGTCCAGAAGGACGAGCGCCTTGGCCAGCGTCACGCCGCCCGCGTACGCGAGCGCGTCCATGAGCTCCCCGCCTGTCACGTCGGAATAGATCGGCTCGTAGCTCTGGAGCATGATCGGGCCGTCGTCCATGCCGAGGCCCATCTTCATCACGGTGACGCCCGTGACGCGGTCGCCCGCCGCCAGCGCCGCCACGACCGGCGACGCGCCGCGGTACTTCGGCAGGAGCGAAAAGTGGCAGTTCACGCAGCCGAAGAGCGGCAGCTCCAGGAGCGGCTTCTTGAGGAACTGGCCGTAGGCGACGACGGCGATGACATCGGGGTGCCAGGCGTAGATCTGCGCCATGGGGGCGGGATCGTTCACATTCTCGGGCGTGATGATCGCGGTGAGGCCGTGCTCCAGCGCGAACGCCTTGCAGGGGCAAGGGGTCAGCGCGCGGCCGCGGCCGACGGGGCGGTCCGGCTGCGTCACGAGACCGACGACCTGAAGTTCAGGCCGTCGCATGATTGCCCGCAGGCATGTGGCCGATGCGGCGGAAGATCCCATAAAGACGATGCGCATTTAGCGCAATAGTATATCAATTTTTCCGCATCCGGGTCAATCGCGCGGGCTAAGCTAGAATTCTAGACTTCTAGAATCCTAGACTTCTAGCCTCCTCGCACAAACCGCCTGCACGACGAGGCCGGCGAGCGCGAAGCCGAAGACGGCCGTCGTGTGCGCGACGGTACCGTTGATGCGCGCCTTGTGCGCGCCCCACGTGTCGCCCGCGTCGGGCGGGAGCGCGTCACCGAGGTTCGCCCGGCGCTCGGGGCTCCAGACGCAGGTGAAGTCGCGCGCCGGCAGGCCGCCCGTCTTCTTGAACTTCTGGCGCAGGGCGCGCGCAAGGCCGTCGCCCGCCACCTGGCGGAACGCCGTCGCGCGAATCTGCAAGGGATCGAGTTTCAGCGCCGCACCCATCGACGCGAAGAGCGTCACGGACGGGATCGACAGCGCGTGGCGGATCAAATTCGCCTTGTTTTCGAGCGAGTCGATGGCGTCGATCACGTAGTCGAACCGCTCCAGCGCGAAATCCGCGGCGGTCGCGGCGGAGTAGATCGCCGCGCGCACGTCCAGCTCGACCGCCGGATTGATCTCCTTCAGCCGCCGCGCGATCGCCTCGACCTTGACTTCGCCGACCGTCGCCGTCGTCGCCATCAGCTGGCGGTTGACGTTCGTGACGCTCACGCGGTCGGAATCGACGAGGAGGAGATGCCCGACGCCCGAGCGCACGAGCGATTCCGCGCACCAGCTGCCGACGCCGCCCAGCCCGAAGATCGCCACGCGCGTCGCCGCGAGCGCATCGAGGGTCGGCGTGCCGAGCATGAGTTCCGTGCGACTGAACAACTCCCGGCTCCTCACTCCCACCCCCTCCGATCAACTCTCAATTCTCAACTTTCCACTCTCACGTTGCGCGCAGCAGGAAGTTGTTCTTCTTGCCCTGCTTCAGGACGGCGATGCGCCCGTCGACGAGATCGTCCGCCGCGAAGACGCGCTTGTCGTCCACCTTCGCGCCGTTCAGCGACAGGCCGCCCTGCGCCGCCATGCGCCGCGCCTCGCCGTTCGACTTGAACATCCCGGCGGCCGCCGCGACCATGAAGACGGGCTTGCCGACGATGTCCGCCGTCGCGAGCGTCGCGGAATTGACGTCCTTGAAGATCTCCTCGAGCTCCGCGGCGGTTTTGCCGCGGACGTCGCCGCCGAACAGCGTCTGCGTCGCCCCCTGCGCCGCGCGGAGGCCCGCCTCGCCGTGGATGAGCAGCGTCAGCTCCTCCGCGAGCGCCTTCTGCGGGATGCGCGCTTCCGGGTGTGCCTTCATCTCGGCCTCGAGCGCGGCGATCTCGTCGAGCGACTTGAGCGAAAAGACCTTGAGATAGCGGATCACGTCCGCGTCGGCCGCGCGCAGGAAATACTGGTACCAGTCGTAGACGCTCGTCATCTCGGCGTTGAGGAAGAGCGCGTTGCCCTCGGACTTGCCGAACTTCCTGCCGGTCGAATCGAGGAGGAGCGGGAACGTGAGGCCGAACGCCGACTGGCCGCGCATCTTGCGCACGAGATCGGTGCCCGCCGTGATGTTGCCCCACTGGTCCGCGCCGCCGACCTCCATCCGGCAGCCGTAGTTGTCGAAGAGGTGCAGGAAGTCGTTGCCCTGGAGGATCTGGTAGCTGAACTCGGTGAACGTGAGCGCGCCCTCGCTCGCCTCAAGGCGCTTCTTGACCGACTCCTTCGCGAGCATCTGCGGCACGCGGAAGTTGATCGCGATGTCGCGCAGGAACTCGATGGCGCTCGTGCCCTTGTACCAGTCGTAGTTGTCGACGAGGATCGCGGCGTTGGGCCCGTCGAAATCAAGGACGCGCGCGAGGTTCTCGCGGATGCCCTTCTTGTTCGCCTCGACCTGCTCGACCGTCAGCATGTTGCGTTCGATCGACTTGCCGCTCGGGTCGCCGATCAGTCCCGTCGCGCCGCCGACGAGCGCGATCACCCTGTGGCCCGCCATCTGGAGCCGCTTGAGGACCATGATGGAGACGAGGTTGCCCGCCTGCAGGCTGCGCGCGCTCGGGTCGAAGCCGCAGTAGATCGTCATCGGCTTTTCGAGCGCCGTTTCAATCGCGGGGTCGGTCAGCGCCTCGACCAGCCCGCGTGCCTTCAGTTCATCGATCAGTTTCATAGATGGAATAGTATATCATACTCGCGCGGTCCGCGCACGGTCACTTCACCAGCCGGTCGCCGAGGTAGAAGCGCCACGCCTTCACGCGGCCGTTGCGGTTGTCCTGGCGCGGCGTGTAGCGGAAGCCCGCGACCGCCGCCGGCGCGCCGAGGTCGACGACGAGCGCGTGCGGCCCCTTCGCCCGGTCCGCGCTCCAGCGCGAATGCCAGAAATTCGAGATCTGCCCGTCGATCGCGTTGTCCGCCGTGCCGTCCTCCTTCATCGCCTCCTCGCTGGAGACGTGGACGAACGTCCAGGCGGCGTGCGGCAGGCTCTCGCCCTTCTCGTCGAGGAGCTCGAACTCCGCCAGCGACGCGATGTCGCCGCCCGCCCAGGCGCTGTCGACCACGAACGCGAACTGGCGCGCCGTGACCGTCCGGAAGTCGGCCGAGCAGTCCGCGCAGCCGTCCGCCGTCGCGCGCAGCCACACCTCCTGCGCCTCCGCGCGATCGGGGAATTCGCCCTTCGCCGCCGGCGCGTCCGGCAGCGCGAGCGGCGCGTTGGCGCGCTTCGGCGCGGTGATGAAGTCGCTCTCCGGGTGCAGCTCGTCCAGAACGGGCGTGTCGACGAACGTGAGGCCCTTCATCGGCACGTTGCCGCCGAAGTCGAAGACGGTGAATTCGTTCGCGCCCTCCTTCAGCCAGCAGCCCGGCACGAACATCGTCTGCGTCGGCCCGATGCCCCAGAAGCGGCCGAGCGGATGGCCGTTCACCCAGACGTGCCCCTTCTTCCAGCCGCGTACGAGCAGGAACGTATCGGGTAGAGTTGAGAGTTGAGAATGGAGAGTTGAGAGTTGAGAGTGAGTGGAGTATTGAGGGGGGATGGAGACCGTGAAGCGCTTGTAGAGGCCCGGCGTGTCGGACGGCACGGTCCGGCAGTAGAACGCGCTCGCCGGCTCCAGCGCCGCGTCCGGCCCGTAGGCGACCGCGACCCAGCCCGTCAGCTCCTCGCCGTTCAGCGTCACGGGCGGCAGCAGGCCCTTCTCCGCATGGTTCATCGCCGCGCCGAAGTTGTAGCGGCTCATGTGCGTGACGAGGATCGCGAGGCAGAGCGTGCCGTCCGGCACGACGACGCCGCGGCCCGGGAAGCGGCGGTCGAGAAAGCCCAGGAACTTCATGGTGACGTTGTCCAGCACGATCGCCTGGTCGCGCAGGTTCGGCGCCTTCAGGATGCCGCCCCGGCCGCCCTTGAGCATCACGCCGTAGGCGACGGGACCGTAGCCCTGGCCGAGCCGCTCCATCGGCAGCGGACGGTCGTGCTGCGCGAGGTCCGTGAACGAGGGCTGGTTGGCCGGCACCATCAGCTCCGCCTCGGCGTCGCTCGTGAACGCCATGCGCGGCAGCGGCGCGGGTGGCTCGGGGAGCGCGGCGCGCTCGGCGTCCGTCATGTACTTCTTCATGAGTTCGCGCAGCGCGAAGAACTTCGGCGTCGCGCAGCCCTGCTCCGAGATCGGCGCTTCGTAGTCGTAGCTGGAGGTCTGCGGCTGGAACGGCGCGTTCATGCCCGCCCACCAGCCGAACGACGTGCCGCCGTGCGCCATGTAGAGCGAGAACGAGCCGCCGACGGACAGCATGTAGTCAATGTCGTCGATCATCGCCTGCGCGGGCTTGGTGTGGTGCGGCAGCCCCCACGAGTCGAACCACGCGGGGTAGTATTCGCCGCACATCAGGGGGCCGCGCGGCTGGACTTCGCGCAGCTTCGCGAAGCCGTTCTTCGGATTCGAGCCGAAGTTCACGACCTTGACCACCTCGTCGATCGCGCCGTTCTTCAGCTGGTAGGCGGGGTTGCACGTGAAGATCGGCACGTCGAAACCCGCCGCGCGCATCGTCTCGTAGAGCGCGCGGATGTACGCGTCGTCCTCGCCGAAGAAGCCGTACTCGTTCTCGTCCTGCACCATCAGGATCGGACCGCCGCGCGTGACCTGAAGGTCCTTCAGCTCCGCGGCGACGCGCGTGAGATACGCCTTGGCCGGCTCCAGATAGGCGGGGTCGCGCGTGCGGACCTTTACCTTGTCCGCGCCCTGGTCGAGGAGCCACCACGGCAGGCCGCCGAACTCCCACTCCGCACACGTGTAGGGGCCGGGCCGGAGCACGATCCACATGCCCTCCTCCTGCGCCATGCGGCAGAACGCGGCGACGTCCTTCTCGCCCGTGAAGTCGTACGCCCCGCGTGCCATCTCATGGTAGTTCCAGAACATGTAGGCGCAGACGGCGTTGAGGCCCATCGCCTTGCACATCTGGATGCGGTGGCGCCAGTACGCGCGCGGCACGCGGGCGAAATGCAGCTCGCCGCAGCGGATCTGGAACGGACGGCCGTCCAGCAGGAACGCGTCGCGTTCCATCGACACCTCGAACGTATGGGCCGGCGCGGCAAAACCGCCGCGCACGAGTCCCAGCAGGCCCACGGCCAGAATCAGTCGCTTCATGTCATCCCCCTTCGGTTGCGGCGGTTCGCCCGCCTACTTCGCGCCCAGCTTCTGGAGCTGGCGCTTCTGGTTCAGTTCCTCGATCTCGCCGCGGATCTTCTCGAAATCCACCGTCGGCAGCTCCTTCTCGGTCGACGTGTCGTTGCGGTTGCGCAGCGTGAGGACGAGCCGCCCCTTGATCTGCTCCGCGAACGCCAGCATCTCCGCCTCGCGCGGCGTCACTTCGAGCGTCACCGTCGAAAAACCGCCGCCCGCGCCGTAGGTCGGCTGCTGCGTCTTCGCCGTCTCGCGGCCCGTCGCCAGCACGAGCACGTTCTGGAGGATCGTGCACGTCACCAGATCGCCGCGCTTGAGCGTGCCCGCGTCGTCCGGGAACGCGAAGGTGCCGATCACGTCCACATGGTCGTTGGGCCGGACCATGCCCGAGACGGACGCCGCGCCCGTCACGTTGACCGAGATCGCGCGCATCTGCTTCTTGATGTCGGACGAAAGACCCCGCGACGAGGGATTGCCGCCCTCGATGTCGCTCCAGAACAGCACCTCGCCCTTCGCGCGCATCACGAGCATCTTCTTGCCCAGCACCTCGCGGTAGTCCTGCCGCTCGACCGCCTGGCCGTTCAGGCCCATCTGGGGGACGACGAGCGAGCCGATCTCCGCGTCGGAGAGGACCGCGCCCGCCGGCACGTCCTTCTTGAAGACGACCGCCTCGATCGTGCCGAAGCGCCGCAGGAGCGCCTCTTTCCGCGCGGTGACCTCGGCCTCCTTCGCGGCAAGGTAGACGCGCGTGAGGACCGCCGCGAGAAGCCCCGCGACGAGACTGACGATCAGGATGATCTTGCGCTTCATCTCAGAAGAGCCCCTTCACCTTGCCGGTTTCCACGTCGACGTCGATGCGGCGGTACGCGGGCGACGCGGACGTGCCCGGCATCAGCTTGATTTCGCCCGCGACCGGCACGATCAGCCCCGCGCCCTGGTAGATGAGGACGTCCTTGACCGGCATGCGCCAGCCGCGCGGACGGCCCAGCAGCTTCGGGTCGT
>Ga0310695_10015359_pt1 | contig 10211 bp, 8 predicted proteins | sample RumenRJG_04DNA_FD_203882 | JGI IMG/M metagenome (GOLD analysis project Ga0310695, IMG submission 203882) | Bovine rumen microbial communities from Lethbridge, Alberta, Canada - RJG_04 (v2) (version 2) | ecosystem: Host-associated > Mammals > Digestive system > Stomach > Rumen | place: Canada... | reverse complement strand
GCCATCCTTTCGTTAAAAAAGATAATGCTGGTAGAAGATGGACTCTTATTCATAATGGCACTGTTTTTGACTGTCCTGATTTATGTAAGTACAGCACTGAGGAAGAGGGGGAAACAGATTCTGAAAGAATTCTTCTAGCTATTGTTGATTTAATAAACAAATTTGAAGCTTTTAAAGGTGAGCCTTTAAGCTTAAAGGAGAGATTTGATGTAGTTTCTGACTTAATAAGCTTCATGGCTTTATCAAATAAGTTAAATCTGATTATCTATGATGGAGAACAGATGTATGTTCACACAAATTATAGAAATTCATTATGCTATTTGAAAACTGAAAATAGCATTTTCTTTTCAACTCAAGCTTTGGATTCAAATGATTGGAAAGATGTGCCTTTAAATACTTTAATTTCCTTTTCAAATGGGGAATTATTATTTAAGGCGAAACCTCATTCATTTGAATATGTTGAAACTGAAGAGCAGCTTATGTTCATTGAAAAATTTGCAAGCACTTTAAATAGTGATGTTGATGAGGAAAATGTGTGGTAATGAATCTTATGATCTTTAAAGTTATGGATGCTTTAGAATATATTTTTGAGATTTATTAGATATTCATTAGAACTTTATTAGAACTTTATTAGAAATTTATTAGAAAATTTAGAAGTTTTAGAAATAGAAATAAAATCCTTTTTAAAGGATAATTTAATTGGAATTGGAGTTGATTAAATGGCAGATGATGCAATTACAGATGAGATGATAAGGGAAAAGATCTGTCAAATGTTTTTGGAATCTACTAAAAAATCTAAAAAAGAGTATATTGGGATAGAAATTGAGGTTCCAATAATCAACTTGAACAAGGAAGCGGTGGACTTTGACATAGTTCATCGTGTAACTGAATCATTTAAGAATCATTTCAATTCTTTTGAAGTTGAAGGCATAGATTATGATGGCAATGTCTATGCTTTAAGAAATCGTGAAAACGATGATATTGTATGTTATGACTGTTCATATAACAACATTGAATTTGCAATGGGTAAGGAAGAAGACTTATTCACCATCAATGAAAGATTCAGTGAATATTACCGCTTCATCAAGGAAGAGTTTGAAAGGCATAATCACACATTGAGCGGTATGGGAATAAACCCTTATAGGAAATACAATAATGAAATTCCAATTCCAAGTGAAAGATACTTGATGCTTTATAATCATTTGAAGTCAGCAGACAATTATTCAGATTCATTGATGTATTTCCATGATTATCCTGGATACGGCATGTTCTCCAGTGCATCTCAGGTTCAATTGGATGTTCCATATGATGATTTGATTGAAAACATAAATGTATTCTCTAAATTGGAGCCTATCAAAGCATTGATTTTTTCCAATTCAGTTCTTTTAGAGGATAATGAGGATTACGTTTGCTTTAGGGATAACCTCTGGGAGTATAGCACTCATGGAATCAATCCTCATAATATTGGAATGTACGATATTGAATTTGACAATATTAAAGAATTGGTTTCCTATCTTGAATCCTTAAACATTTACTGTGTAATGCGTGATGGAATTTACATTAATTTCCCTTCAATGCCTTTAAAGGACTATTTCAATAGCGATTCCATTGTGGGGGAATGCTATTGCAAAGGGTCTTATAGGGACATTGAGTTTAAACCTTCTTTAGATGATATTGAATATTTGAGGGCATTTAAATTTATTAATTTAACATTCAGAGGAACTATTGAATATAGAAGTGTTTGCACTCAACCTATCAAGGATTCAATGGCTGTTGCAGCTTTTCATGTAGGATTAAAACATAAAACAAAGGAACTTGGAAGGCTATTTTTTTACGCCCCTGTATTTCACGATTGTTATAACAGTACAGAGCTTAGAAAATTATTAATAAAAACTGAAATTCCAAGTTCGATTGATCAAGATTCATTGTATAATCTTGCAAGGGATGTTTTAGATTTGGCAAAAGAGGGTTTGAAAGAAAGAAATCTTGGTGAGGAAATATTTTTAGAACCATTATACAGAAATGTGGATGAAAGAACAAATCCTGGAAAAAGGATGTTGGATTCATTGAAAGAAGGAATAAGTTTGGAAAAAATCATTAAAGATTACGGTGATTTATGATATGAAGGTGTGATAAAATGGATAGGATATTCAATTTATCTAAATTGCATAAGAGTGCAAGTTCAGAGGATTTGAAACAAGGCTCTTTTGGTATAGAGTGGGAAGGTTTAAGAGTCCGTGAAAATGGAGAGCTCTCACTTAGTCCACACCCTGAAATATTTGGAAACAAATTATCAAATCCTTACATAACAACAGATTTCTCTGAAAGCCAAATAGAGATCATCACCCCTACATTTGATACTATTGATGAGGCATTTTCATTCTTCTCATTCATGTCTGATTTGGTTAACAGCTCTTTAGATGACGATGAGTTCTTATGGTTCCAATCACTGCCTTGCATACTTCCAGATTCAAGTGAAATTCCAATTGCAAAATATAAAGGTAGGGAATTGGCTGAAGAGTCAATGGAATATAGAAAAGGATTAGCTAAAAAATATGGTCTTAGGAAGCAATTGATTTCAGGTATTCATTTTAACTTCTCATTTAAGGAGGAACTCTTAGAAAAATTATATGAAAATTTGGACATCAGTGAGATTGAGAATGATGGGGATTCAAGGATCTCCTATAAGGAATTCAAGAATAGGCTTTATTTGAAAATATCAAGAAATTACATTCGATATGTTTGGCTTATAATCTATCTTACAGGCTGTTCCGTTGCAGCTCACGATACATTCACTCCAGAATGTACCAAATTGATGGAGCATAGCGATAATCGTGGAGGGGTTTATAGTGAAAGAGGTCCTTCATTCAGGAATGCATCTTGTGGATATAAAAATCTAGTGCATTTATATCCTAGTTATCATTCAGTGGAGGAATTTACAAGAGATGTTCAATCTTTCATTGATGAAGGTCACTTATCACAAGCTAAGGAATTGTACACTCAAATCAGATTAAAGCCTAAAGACCCAAGTGATGTTCTTTCATCTTTAAGAAATGATGGAATTCAATATCTTGAAGTGAGAACTTTAGATATAAATCCATTTTATAAATGTGGTTTAATAAAAAAAGATATGGATTTTCTCCATTTATTCCTCATTTATACATTGATTGCTGAAGAGTCAGACTATGAAAATTGGCAAGAGGAAGCTCTTTACAATGAGGAAATGGCTGCTGAGGCAGCATATGACTTTAATATGAAATTGCTTAAAGATGGTGAGGAAATCAGCTTGGAAGAATGGGGATTAAGAATTCTTGATGAAATTGATGACATGTGCAGAACCTTAGGTATTGGCAGCAGATCCCTTATAGATTCAATGAGACAAAGAATTGCAGATCCATCATTGACATATGGAAAAGGTCTCATTAGATTGATTAAAGAAGAAGGTTATATCAACAGTCAAATAAAATTGTCTAAAATAAATAAGATAACAAGCAAGTATCTTTTGGAAAATACAGACTTGTTGGATGATGAAAGATTTAAGGAATATGTTCCTATTGCCCTTCAAGGGGCTGAAAAATAGTTCTTTCATCTTTAATTTTTATTTTTTTTAATAAGAATTTAAATTTCTATTTTTAATCTTTACCTTTAATTTTTATTTTAACTGAATTTTTTATTTTTTTAATTTTCCTCTTAATTTCTTTTTAATTTATTTTCTAAACTTAACTCCAACATTGAATGCATCAGCTATTTTGTCTCCAACTTCAAGGTAGTCATATAAAACATCATCGTAGACTATTGGATTAAGCAATTTTAAATCAACTTTTCCTTTTTCGCCTAAAACATCTTCATCTGCTTGAATGTTTACAATCTCTCCAGTAATCTGAGTATGGCTACCTACTTCAACAATGTTCATGACTTTGCATTCAACAGATACTTTCATTTCATTTATGATAGGTGCGTTTACCTCTTTAGCTTTAGTGGTGGTGAAACCTACCTTTTCAAGTTTATCCACATCGTATCCTGATGCCATTCCAATGTAATCTGTCTCTGCAACTTGATCTACTGTTGGAAAACCTAAAACAAACTCCCCTTTTTCCAATATGCTTTTAAGTGTTTTTCGTTTAGCTGTTGAATTGATTGCAATCATCACTGCCGGAGGTTGATGGCTGCACATTGCAGCAAATGCAAGTGTACATGCATCTGCTTTTCCATCTTCATCATAAGCGGAAGCAATTACTGCAGGAGAGGGATACATCATTGCCCTTGGTTTCAAATAGACTTTTTTTGACATTTTTACACCAGTTAAAGTTTTAGATTTTAATGTTTTTCATGAAATTCACATGGTCTATGTATTTTCTTAAAACCTCTTCAACGGTTCCTTCATCCTTTACCAATTTCAATCCAGCATCTTCTGCATAGATTGCTGCTTTAGGGCCGAATTGCTCACATATTGCCACTTCACAATCTCCAATGGCTTCAATGATCTTTGGATTTTGATGTTTCATATCTGCTTCAATTTCAACATTTCTTTGCTCTATAAAGTTGAATTTATCCTCTTCCTCATCGTATTCATAAACATATAATGATTTTGCTTTTCCAAAGTGCAAATCTACATTTTCTCCATTAGTTGAAGCAACAGCTATTCTCATATTAGTCACCATTTTACTTTTTTTTTTTTAATTTGAATAAAAAATAAGAGTTATTCCTCTTTCCAGTTGTTGTAAATCAAGGATTCTATTTTCTGGTTATCCTCAGGGTATGTGTTCTGATTCATAATGATGAACAATTCATCAGCATATTTCAATTTCAAATCCTCATCTGGAATCAATGTATTTCCGCTTCTTACAACAGATACAACCATCGCGGATTTTGGGATAGGAAGCTCCCAGATTTTTGTCCCTATCAAAGCGCAGTCCATTGGAACAACATACTCTTCCAATACGCTTTTTGTCTTATCGAAGTCAATTCCCTTATTCTTCTTCAATAGTCTCATAAGCAATGTTTCATAGATTGGTTCATTTCCAAGGATTGTTGGAATTATATATGCAAGTATTGTCACAACAATCATTGCAACAAGAGAGTTTGTAACTCCAGTCATCTCAGCAATCAATACAACTGCAGTTATTGGAGTTCTGACAGAACTTGCAAACATTGCAGCCATTGAAATCATGATGAACTTATATGCAATCATTGGATTCAATCCAAAAATTGGAATGACAATTGCACTGAATATTGCACCGATATATGCTCCAATAACAAGAACTGGGTAGAATATTCCTCCAGGGGCACTTGAACCGAAACAGAATATTAAAAGCAGGTATTTTCCAATTAAAAGGACGATTAAAACAGATAATGGAGGCAAGGTATATTCTATTAAATGCATCATGGAGTATCCTCCACCAAGCACATTAGGTAAAATTAGACCAACCGCTCCTGTTATGAGAAATACAATGACATATTTAACTTCCAATGGAAGAAAACTCAATCTTTCCCACATTTCAGAAGCCTTAATCATTCCCACATTATATATGTATCCTAAGATTCCAACGATAATTCCTAAAATAATCAAAAGGTAGAAGTATTTTAAAGGAAGATTCAATGATGTGAATGGGAATATTGGGCTTTGTCCAAAGAATATTTTTGATACCAGGTCAGCTACAACTGCTGAAACCAACCCTACAATAACGATGGATCTGTCAAATCCCTTATTGATTTCCTCTAAGGTGAAAATGAATCCTGCAAGTGGGGCACTGAATGTTGCTGCAAGCCCAGCTCCGCTTCCACATACCAAAAGACGTTTTTCATCTGTCTTGCTGTTTGGCAAGTATTTTGAAACACCTTTTGCAGCCATTGCTCCTAACTGTACAGATGGCCCTTCTCTTCCCAAGGAAAGACCTCCAAGGGATGTAAGGGTTCCTCCAAGAAACTTTGCAATCAATGTTTTCCACCAGCATACATCAAAGTATCCCTTAACTTCACCCATCACTATAGGTATTCCGCTCCCTAAGCTATCTGGATCCCATTTCATTAGAAGTGCAGTGATGAATCCCATTAGTGCAAGTATTGCAAACCATGCAATTGTTAATAGGAAGTCTCCTTGAATGTATTTTAATGTGGAAAATAGGATGTTTTCGCTATTGTCCAATCCGAATCTGTATAATGATACAACCAATCCTGAGAATAAACCTATTAAAATAGCTTCTATAATCAGTTTGATGTAATATTTTGAATCATCTACATTCAAACCCAATGTTTGCTTAATCATCTTCATGGTTTAACCTCAGTTTCATTATTTTGCTTATTCTGTTTAGTTAAATGTTCGCAGTGTCATGAAAAATAAAATTAATAATTATCTTGTGATTCCGCCAAATCCTTTTATAAGTTTTTCACATTCTTCAATGGATTCTTTGCTTAATGATTGAATTGAAAAGGTGTAACTGATTTCATCTTCTTTTATAGGTTCACCTTTGTAGATGTCAATTATTTCCACATCAACAACATCATCAATTCTTTTTAAAGCATCTTTGATGATGTGGGGATTTGATTTTCTCCTGAAGAGTGCACTAAGGTCTCTTGTGTGTATTTTCTGATTCTTGACCTTCCAATTGAAGAGTTCCTCTTCATCCAGCATTTCAGCATTGGATATCTTTAGCTTTTTGACCTTGCCGTTTTCATCTTCCAAATATACGAAATCAATACCAATTTCCTTGATTTTTCCAACATGGATTTTATCTGAATAAATATGCTTAAGTCCCACTTCCTGCCCAATGGATTGCATTAATATATTATATTCTTGGGTAAGGGCATTTATTGCCTTGTCACTTCTACCTAAAGCCGCTTGAATGTCCCCCATATGTCTTGTTGCTTTAAGAGCGATTTCAACAAACTCTTCCTCATCCTCATTTGTCAATGCTTCCTTCAATTCGCTTATGGAATCAAAAAGAGCTTGTCTGATTTTTTCTCCACGTTTATTCTCATGTTGGATAGAGTAAGTGAGATAAGGATTTTGAGATACTATCCTGGCTATTGTATCAATCATTAGATTGTAAATTGGACTTTCATAGTTTTCAGTATCCTTTATATCAACTTGAAGCTTTTCAATAGCTGAAGCTGTAGAGATGTATGAAAAGTGGGTTAAGACCTGTACAATTCCCATCATGTCATCATGATGCTCTGGAGTTGTTTCCACTATTCTCATTCCCTTGTCTTCAAGGAACTTGTAGATTTTAGGATACCATTCTCCCTTTTCAATTGGTGTAAGAACTATAATCTGCCCTTTCAAATCAGTGGTTCTTGGACCAAAGACTGGGTGAGTAGGGATGAATTCAACTCCTTCTCCAATGCATTCCTTCATTTTGAGGCTAGGTCCTTCTTTCACTGAAGTTACATCAAGCATTAAGGAACCTTCTTTCATGAATGGTCCCAATTCCTCTATAACAGATTCAGTGCTTGAAATAGGGACGGAAATAATCACGATGTCGCTATCTTGAACAATCTTCTTATTATTGTCGCTATATTTTATTCCAAGTTCTTCGCTGACTTGCTTACCGACAATGGAATCTCTTCCTGTAATTGTAACATCGAAGTTAAAGTCTTTCATATACCATGCAATGGTTCTTCCTAAACCTCGTGTTCCTCCAATAATTCCAATTTTCATTTTATTAGCTCTATTAGTTTTGTTTTAGAAATTGATAAAAATCATTTAAATTGATTTTGATAATTATTATTTTTGAAAATCTTATTTAAAAATTATTTTTGAAAACCTTATTTAAAAAACCTTATTTAAAAATTACTTAATTTTATATATTATCAATAATCATATTTTATATTGTTTTATAATAATTATATAAATATTGAGTTTTTTATAATTTTTGATATGTTTTTGATTAATTCTATTTGGAATTATCACTAAATTTAAAATTTTTTATGCTTTAATTGAGGTTTATTCATGAAAATAACTTATCAAGATAGAAAGAAAGGAATTATCGAACTTCTTCCTGAAACTTTAGATGACTTATGGCATTTATCTCACATAATTGCTGAGGGGGATACTGTATACTCTAAGACAACAAGAAGGATTCAGGACAATACTGGAGATAAGTTAAGAAGTGATAGGGGGGTTAAGAAGACCTTTACTTTAGGTGTTTCAGTGGAGGATGTAAGCTTTCACATATTCACTGGAAAGCTTAGGATAATCGGTTCAATCATTAAAGGTCCTGAAGACCTGATTCCTCTCGGATCTCACCATACAATTGAAGCAAAACTGAACACTCCAATCAAAATATTTAAGGAACATTGGTCCGGATATGCATTAAAGAGAATCAAGCAAGCTATTGAAGCTTCCAAGAAATTATCTGCAATCATTGTTGTATTGGAAGATGATGTTGCAGACTTTGGTTTGATGAGACAATTTGGAATTGAATATTATGGGCCAGTTATGGGAAATGTTTCCGGAAAAAGGATAGTTGATAAGAACAGGGCTAAGAATATTGAGAAATTCTATCAAAAGATTGTGGATTATATCCTCAAGTTTGACAATATCCAAACCATAGTCTTGGCGGGTCCCGGATTCTTTAAAAATGATTTCTTAAAGTATCTTGAGTTGAAGCATAAGGATTTGGCTAAAAAGTCCATAGTTGAAGCAACCGGTTCAGGTGGAAGAGTGGGCATCAACGAGGTTCTTAAGAAGGGAACCGTTGAAAAATTGGCTGCAGAGAATAGGGTTGCATTTGAAATTTCAGCTATAAATGAAATCCTTCAGGAAATAGCAAAATCTTCTAATTTGGTTGTTTATGGTAAAAAGCAAGTGAAAGAGGCTATCAATTTGGGAGCTATTGAAAAGCTATTGGTTTTGGATAATCTAATCAGAAGTGAAGACCTTGAGGAATCCATGGATATGGTTGAAAACATGTCTGGTGAAGTTTTAGTAATAAGCAGCCAGCATGAAGGTGGAAAGCAACTTGAAGGATTAGGTGGTATGGCTGCTACCTTAAGGTATTCCATTAATTAATTTATTATTTTTAACAACTATTTTTAGACTTAATTATTAATTATTTTAAAACTTAATATTATATTTAGACTTATCTATTTTAGACTTATTTATTAATTATTCTAAAACTTAATATTATATATAATAAAAATTATAAAAATATTAATATTACATTAAAAAATTAAAGGATTTTAAACATGTTTTTAGAATTATTATTTGTATTTATTGCAACATTTTTAGGAACTGGGGCATTGAATATAATATTCCGTTTCTTAGGTAAAAGAGGTTATATGGGAAATCTATATGAACCTGTACGCGGAGGCACTCCTCGTGGGATTGGTATAATTCCATTTATTGTAATTAGCCTATTCTTGCCTGCAGGATTTAACAATCTTGTTCTAGTGATGGGATTATGTGCTCTAGTTGATGATGTGATAGGTAGAAGAAGAATCGCTAACTTGCCTATTGAAATAGGTCAGCTTGCCAGAGGAATAGGTATGTTATGCGTTATCGGATTAGGTTATCCTCTTATGGGCATTTCTTCTATTTTAGTTGCTTTAATGATTCAGCCTATGAACATTGCAGATATGCAACCTGGATCCGCAGTAAGCGTAGTTATTATAATGAGCTTCTTTACAATTCTTGCAACTCTCATTATAGGTGCAGCCCCTGTTGCACAGATTCCTGCATATTATGTTCCATTGTTGACTTTAGTAACATGTATTGCTTATGCTCCTTTAGACTATTCCGGAAAAATCATGTTAGGTGAAGTGGGAAACCATACCTTCGCTTTAGCTTTGGGAATAGGATTTTACATTCTTGGAGGATTTGTAGGAACATTAATATTGTTCATTGTAACCACTGCATTGATTGCATACATTAGAAGAAGAAAGTTATCTAGATTCCTTATTAATAAATTGCATATAAACAATCCAACTTTCGGTGATTTGTTTATGGATGTCTTAACTGGTGGAGGTTTGGGTGATTTATTCAGAAAAATCATTCTTGGTGAACGTCAGCAAGTTGTCACTGACAATTTATTAATTTCACTTGGATTTAGAAGATTGCTTTACAATCCATATTCCCCTAATCTAGAAAGAGTAATTGAAAAGGATGTTAGAACAAAACCGACTGATTTAAGAAAGTTAAGTTAATTGTAAGGTTCTAGTAAACTATAAAAATCAAATATTTAATCAAATTTTAAATTAATTTTTTTACATTT
>Ga0310695_10015356_pt1 | contig 10211 bp, 1 predicted proteins | sample RumenRJG_04DNA_FD_203882 | JGI IMG/M metagenome (GOLD analysis project Ga0310695, IMG submission 203882) | Bovine rumen microbial communities from Lethbridge, Alberta, Canada - RJG_04 (v2) (version 2) | ecosystem: Host-associated > Mammals > Digestive system > Stomach > Rumen | place: Canada... | reverse complement strand
GGGTGGTTCAGACGCTGAGGCATCTTCCGGACGGGGAGTACAAGCTGGTCGAAGTGAAAGCCCCAACGGGCTACCTGATCACGCTGAGTGAAATTGAGTTCACTGTTACAGGCGGAGCGGTAACCATGGGTACTCAAGCGGATACCATCACTTATTCGGCAACCCCAACGGCGGAAAATGCGGAGCTGTCAATAGCCAACACCCCCGGCGCTGCTCTCCCGAATACAGGCGGACCTGGAACAAGACTCTTTACAATCCTCGGAACGATCCTGATCGCAGGAGCGGGACTGCTGATGTGGAGGAAACGAAGAGTAATTTGAAACAATAAACTATAATAAACAATAAATTATAATAAACTGCACCGGAGGTATACTCTGGTGCAGTTTTAACTTGGTTTTGCTTCCATTATAGAGCGCGGGGGAATTTGACCAAAAAGACCGTCGTAAGGCGGTTTCAATTAATTATCTATTTATCCAACTATCAAAGAGCCGGCGGTATAACATGAACTGACAAGAGGCTGATCCCGGAAATGGGACCGGCTTCTTTTAGTTAAGAAATGTTGATGGGATGATAATCACAATTTTTTCGAGGTATTGTTAAGAACATATCGCTTTAATGAGATGTAGCTTGACGTTTTATGTGACACTGAATATTGTATTATTAGACGATAAGTGTAAAATCCAACTATTTATGATAAACTGAAGACAATATTAAATTTCTTATACCTGATATAATAGTGTTCACTCAAACAGTCCACATGAGAGGCCGCAAGCATTCATCGAACACTTGAACAGAAATACATGTTGTATCAGCTATACTGATATAATCGTGCCGGGATGGAAAAGACAGCGGACATCCTCTTCGTATCCGAGGATAAGGACAAGGATATCCAGGAGATTATGTCCCCATGATTCCCTGATTCGTATAACATTATGACGTTTTCTTTGACAGATAAAAAAGTATAATCTTTCTGGACTCGTATTTAAATATAAATGATAAAGTGTTGATTATTTGGCATTTATAGTGAAACATTGGCTGTTTTTCGCTTTTTTGCATTGTAAAATCCAGGATACAATCAGATATTTGCAACTAAGGAATCTGGGGCTGAGAAGCAATAATTGACTCTCCCGTGGATTTTTTTTCGTACTTATTCTTTTTAAATCGGAACCATAGAAGATAGAAGAAAGAAGTATTTGAAACGTAGATTACATCGTTTAAGACAGCACTCGGGTCGGAAGGGTATTCAGACATGCAGAGACTACTGGAAAAAATCAGAGAGATTTTGAGAAACAGAAGAATAAGAATGTTTTTCACACGTTTTGTATCTCTTGTTGCAGCAATCGTTGTTTTTATCACCACCTACGCGCTGGTTTTACCGGCAATCACGCTGGAAAAAACGGCTTCATGCGGGATAGATGAGCACCAACACGATGATAGCTGTTATGAATATGTACTGACCTGCGGTCAGGAGGAGAGCGAGGGCCATCATCACGACAACAGCTGCTATACCGTGACGAGAGAGCTGGAGTGTCAGATGGAGGAGCATCAGCATTCCCAGGAGAATGGATGCTATGACGAGGAAGGAAACCTGATCTGCCAGCTTGCGGAACATGCTCATGATGATTCCTGCTACAGTGAGAAGAAGACACTGACCTGTGACCAACAGGAGAGCGAAGGGCATCAACATACAGATGCATGTTATGAAAAGGTCCTTGTATGCGATAAAGAAGTGCACATACACAGTGCAAAATGTTATAAAGATGAAGAAAATGCGGAAGAATCAAATGAGGAAGCTGCAGATCAGTCATCTTCTGTTTCTGTGTCCGAAGACTCTGCCGTTGAGACGGAAACGGAGGCGGCCTCAGGGGAAACTCTGCCTGACACCTATGTTCCCGAGCTGGATCCTTTGAATATGGAAGCAGCATTAAGCAAAAATACCGGCTTCTATTATTTCCATGCGGAAGAAGGACAGGAAGTACCTGATAACAGCACAGAGATCACAGACTGGCAGGAGGTGAAGGAGGACACAGAACTTGCACCGACTGATTTGGTCAAAATGTATCTGCCTTATACGATCCCGGCCGGAAGTCTCAATGAGACCAATCCGACTGCCAGGTATCGCCTGCCCGAAAACATCCATCTTACAGACGACCAGATCAAAGCAATCAATAAAAATGAGAACGGCATCACTGCCGGCTATGCTGAATCCGATCCGGAATATCAGAAGTATCTCGGCGCGGAGGCAATTGAAGGGGATCGGACTCCGGATGAAATCCTTCAGGAGGATGCACAGGAATACATCAGTGCGGTCGTGAAGGCGGAGAATGTCTATGATGTGGACGGCCTCTATGGAGAGAAGGGCGCGTATCTTGGACAGGACCTGATTTTTACCTTTGTACCATATTCAATAGAAAAGAACCAGATCACATACGATGCAGAACAGAATCCTGTTTCAGCCGGCGAGAAGATCACCGGCTGGTTCGCGTGCGATTTCAGACTGGATCAGATTGACTGGATCGAGAAAGATAAACAGGAAGAGATCCAGGAAGAGGCTCTGGAAGAAACCCGGGAAGAGACAGACCAGAGTGCAGACGATACTGCTGTAATATCTGTAGAAAAGACAGCAGAAATCCTTTTTGTATCCGAGGATAAGGAAGAGGACATCGAGGAGATAAAGCGCACATTAAAGCTGGTTGAGAAAAAGGAAGATACAGAAGATACTGTTTCTGACAATGACGAGCTAGAAGAAGAAACTCCTGAGTTCCAGTCAGGCACACTGACTGCGGACGGCGACGGCTATAAGATCATACTGGATTATACAGAAGAAGCAAAGATTCCCGAAAATGCCTCCCTTTCTGTGCGCGAGATTACTGCAGAGACAGATAAAGAGGCTTATGAAGCATGCCTTGCCCAGGCGCAGCAGCATGTCGATGAGTCGGGAGAAGCCAAATCCACTGTAGATTCCAAGGCGTCCAGATTCTTTGATATTGAAATCCAGGTATCCGATGAGGATGGAGCAACTCGGAAAATCGAGCCGGCAGCACCTGTGAGTGTCAATATCCAGATTGCAGATGCTCCTGCCGCTTCTGCTGATACGGCTGACTCTGAGCACGGATCCGGGGAGGCGCAGTACTCTGATCCCACTGTCCTTCACTTCGCGGAGGAAGGTGTGGAGAAAATAGAGTCCAGTTCTGAGCCTGTACCGACGGAAAGCGGTAGCGGGGATTCTTCCAATGCAAGTCAGGCGGCCGAAGTCCGCTTTGAGGCCGAATCCTTCTCTATTTACGGTGTCGTGTATACTGTGGACTTCCATTGGGAAGTGGACGGAAAAATGTACGAATTCAGTATTCCCGGAGGTGGTTTTGTCACTTTGCAGCAACTTGTGGAAGTGCTGGGTATAGCTAATAGTGATGCATACAGTGAGACGGCATCGAATGATGAGGGTAAAAGCGGGGAATTCTCCAAGGAAGATGAGGAGGCACAAAATGAATCTGGGCAGAGCACTGATTCAGACAGTGAAGCCTCAGAGAATATTGGTCCGTTGGCAGAGCGTGTGCTTACTTTATCTAATGTTCAGATCAGCAATCAAACCAAAGAGTTTGTTGCAGGCATAGATAATGTGGAGTTCTCAAACCCGGAACTGATATGGGTGGGAAAAACATCACAGGATAGTACAGTTGGCGGATTGAAGAGTGCTAATGGACTGGTTTGTCAGTATAGTGCGTATCTGACAGAAGAGCAGATTGCAGAAATCAATGCGCAGACGGTACAGGCCGACGACTGGGCTCTGATCAGTGTACAGCCTTTTATGAGTACGGAAACTCTTACTGTTTCAATGAAAACGGGAGATGTATTCACGATAAAAGTGACGGATGCACAGGCAACAGACCCGCTCGGACTCGATAAGCAGACTTTCGTTATTGCCAATGGCGGCAATGCGATGAAAGCGGAAGTGGATACTGCCGGCCAATTGGAATCACATGCAGTTGATAACGACCTGGGAGATCTGTATAACTGGAAATTCTTATATGACGCTGCGGCATTTGAGTCAACAGGCGGATATTATCTGACATCCAATGAACAGTATATCAAAGTCGATGAAGCAAATTATATCTCCTTAGTCGATGATATTTCGGAAGCTACACCGTTCAAAGTACAGTTTGACAGTAATCAGCTGGAAACTGATACTCACGAAAAGGGCAAGTACCGCTTGTCAACATCAGCAAACAGCACTTCCAATTTCCTGAATTGCCAGTATTCCAAGTTCGGTATCGCTGCTTCCAGCGCAGACACCTGCTGGATGGAGCTAAGGTCTCCTGTTACGCCGCAGTCAGATGCGGGATATGTGGCGACGTGGGACATCATCGGGGACGGCATTGTCCTGAAGATGTTTGATTATTCCGGGCAAGTGAATAACAAAGATATCGACGCCGAGGGCCAGTGGGGAAATAGTATTTCAGAGTCTTCCTACAGGAGAGGATGGGGCATAAATAACAACCGCGGCCTGATCTTTTCCGGATCCGGCCTGAACGGCTTAAATGGCACAAACGTCTCGAAACCCAACCAGTTTACCGGAGAGTGGAATCAGAACAACAATGCGCAGGTCTATAACAAAATGGCCAACCAGGGGATCGTTAAGCAGACACTTAATGCGGCGGGATACCCTGTTCTCCAGGATCAGTATTGGCAGACGAACGATACCAGGGACCAGGGCAGCCTGGGATATCTGTTTGGCGCCGGAGGTCAGAATGGAGTCACTCCATATACCGGAACTGATGGAAAAGGCCTGCAGGGTCTCCTCCGCAAAGATGCGCAAGGCTATTACTACTATGACAGTGAGTGGAACTACGCCCGCATGAATGCGGACAATACCGAGATCCTGCTTTACAGTGACACCTATAAAAAAGATAAAGAGACTGACGGCCATGAACGAAAAGAAAAAATAGGCTTCTTTCCGTTTACGGATTATAACACTTCTAAGAGGGAGGAAAAGGGTCCGCAGCAGCAGTATTATGATCACCAGTTCGGAACAAGTATGCATACGGATTTCTTCTATCCTACAAGAGGAATCGATCCGGAAACGAACCTGCCAATGAGGTTCGAATTCTCCGGAGATGATGACGTATGGGTCTTTGTAGACGGTGTTCTGGTTCTGGATCTTGGTGGTGTACACCAGCCGGTCAGAGGTGTTGTGGATTTCAGCGAAAGAAAAACATATATCTATGAATACGATTACAATGGAAATGAGAACGTAACGGTAAAGACATTTGCTCAATTATTCGAAGGATCCGGAAAAACGTTCAGTACTACGAATATGTCCAAGCACTCGCTTGATTTCTTCTACCTTGAACGCGGCGGCTGTGATTCCAACTGTGCCATTAAATTTAACCTGCTGGTAACGAAGACCTTGTATCTTCAGAAAGAAATACAGGGACTGGACCTGCTTCCGGAAGAAGTGCGTGCACAGTACAAGGACATGGTATTCAACCTTGAACTGAACATGAGAGATCCTTCGGAGGACTCCTCAATCCCGTATTCTTTGTATAATACTGCAGATCCGGATAATACGGATACGGCGGTAAATTATACTACAAGATACGATGCGGACGGAAATATCCTTGAGCAGGGATTCCCGATCAAAAATGGTCAGATCACGATCAAAGACGGACAAACTGTTGCCATTGCCAAGCTTCCGCCTTCTATTCAGTATTATGTTTCGGAAGAACAAACGACAGTATTAGAACGTTTTTCAAAACCTCTGGCAAAGAACAAAAAGGGCAGTTCTCTGAAACTTGAGAACAAGAAATCGGTTTATGACAACACTTTATATACATGGAAAACACCTAACCAGACTTTGAAGTCAAACGATACGGTGAAATTCATTAACCGCATTCCGGAGACCAATCTGGATGTAGTCAAGGAATGGAAAGATATTCCGCCCGTCGATCATACCGAAGATACTGTCAACTTCACGGTAAGCGCGACGGTGCCGGGTGAAGGGGAAGGCGCAGCGCCGGTGCCTTATCCGGTTGCGGCGATCGACGGAATAACATTTACGCTGTCGGCGAGCGAGAACTGGCGCAAAGCCATTAATCACCTGCCGGATAAGACCCCGGACGGACGACAGATCACATATACGGTGAAAGAGGAGCCGGTTAATGGCTACATCTCTGCTGTCATAGTGACTCCCGGGCCTGAAGATGCGGATGACAAGCGGGTAGAACACAAGATTGAGAATACGCCGTTCCAGATCAAGGTAAAGAAGAACTGGATCGGTGAGTGGCCGGCAGAAGACAAGGCGAAAGTCGATCCGATCACAGTCACATTGAAGAGATTCAAGCTTCAGGACAAAGAGAACCTGATCATACGATCCGGGTATGAAGTCATCATGCCGGGCGACATGACGGCAAACGATTTCGTCTATCGCGCGGATTATCAGGTCCTCGATTCGGAAAACAACGTTGTGGCAGAAGTGTCTTCAGCAGGAGAAGATATAATTCTCAGCCTGCCGGATGGGACATATACGGTCAAACAGACCACAACGGATCCGGAAAGCGGGTATGACGTCGCACACTCACCGGAAAGCAGGACCATTTCCGGACTCAATGTGACGGCGAATGCGCAGACTGCGGCAGATTTTTCCAGTACGTACACCAGGCACACCGGAACGCTGACGGTCACGAGTAATGTGACGGATGAGACCGAAACGTTTGATGCTGTCTATATCGTCTACGATGAAAACGAAAAGGAAGTCGGGCGTGCCACTTACACGGAAGCAAGGACCGGGAAACCATTTATTCTTCCCACCGGAACCTATCACGTGGTGGAGAGTGTTATTACGAATCCGACCAGCAGCACGCTGAGAAGCCAGAGTGTTGATCCGTCCAATGCTACTCAGACTTTGGCAAAAGACGATGAAAAGTCCGTCGACTTTACCAGAGTGTATGAGAAGATTGTAAACAGCAATAACACCTATGAGATTCACCACTATGACTATAATGGAACGCTCCTGAACAGCGGAAACATTCCGGCAAATTATCCGCCGGGAACGACGATTCGACTTACGTTCTACTGCTATAATGGCGGCTGGCATGATAGAGACCGTATGCAGGCTCAATACAATGGCCAGACCATGAATCTTCAGCATGCTTCGGAATACGTGAATGGTCAGAATTACGCCAAATTCTGGGTGGAGTACACCTTAGTCCAGGATAAAAATCTGGTGATTAGAATTAATGCTGACGGTATGAACAGCATGGTGGCAAACTCTGTCCGTATCGACGTTGTCAGCTGGCCGAACAGCACGAATGCCAGCCCTAATTCCCGCTTGATGATGTCAGCGCGCAAAGCGCCCGGACCGCTCAGGAGCGCATATGTAACCTATGCAACAAGGGAACTGACGAACACGGCAGCAGACCCTGTTCCGGCAGACGATACCAAAAAATATGTCCGGGACAACTGGTCCAGGGAAGTCCAGCTGACAGCAGCAGATAATTGGGAGACTCTCGTTAAGGGTCTTGAGGTCTGCGATGAGAACGGAAATCTGTACTATTATTTCATTGACTCGGCTGTCGAACCGGATCTTCGCACCGATGCGGAGGCTGTGATCGACAAGAATGGGGATGAGAAACTTGTGGTCTATAAGGAGAATAGGGATACACCACTGACACTGTCAAATACAGTGTACCCTGGTTCTCTTATGTTAACGAAAGTTGTTCAGGTCAACGGTTTAGTGCCGACGGAAGCTAACGCCAGCCTGACGAACGGCACATATGAATTCCTGATACAAAGCGTTTCCGGTTCGACTGCGTCATCAGTCAGCCACACAGTAAAGATTACCTTCCAGAATGGGAAGGCTGTGAAACAGCAGATCGATGATCAGGATGAGGTGGATGTTTCCGGAACAGATAATACCTGGGGAGTCCTTGTACCAAACCTTCCTGTAGGGGATTACACTGTTACTGAGACAAGCAGTGGAAACCTTACGCTCACAAGTGTAACAGGAGGCAGCACTGTCAGTAATAATGTTGCTACGCTTACTGTTAGTTCTCAGGAAACGGTTCCGGGAGCTAAGGCACAGGCAGTGTTTACCAACAATGTCAACACCACAGCGCTTAATGTGCAGAAAGTGTGGGCCGACGAAGACAGCGTCGATCACTCCGGGGATAGTATCGAGTATAGTCTCAATCGTATTCCGTATCACATGGTCATGAATGATGTGACAGGTCAGGAGGAAAGAAGAGATTTCGACCCCGAACAGGTGACCACACAGCTCGTGCCGGCCATGTATGGGTTCACCGGCAGTCTGAGCAGCACAAATAACTGGAAGGAAAGAATTGACAGGCTTCCGCAGACAGGAAATCATAATGGTACACAAGTATCATATGATTACTATGTTTCAGAGGGAGTCTATCATATTCAAGACCCTCCGGAAGGACAGGATCCTATTCGCTACAGGCCGACGGTCGAACCGATTGTGATCGCTGAAGGAGAACATCAAGGTGAGACCTTATATCTTATTACGAATGAGCCTATGGGCGAGACGGATCGGGAAACAGATATTGATGTTGAGAAAAAGTGGCAATACGCCGACGGAACGGCGGACAACAGGCTGCACAAGGATGATTCCATTAAGTTCAACGTCATTCAAAAGAAGTATTATGCGAAAGTAAGGATCAATATAGGAGGCCACACCGAGGAAAGGATGCTGTACCCGATCGTTGTCGACCTGGTTGATAAAGGCGGGGATCCTAATTCACCGCGTGTGCACCATAAAACGGTCGTATACGTTCCGGACGGGGCGGATTTCACTTTGAGGCCGCATTACCCTACAACGAATGAGCAAAGACACACTGTAAGGCCGATCGGCATTGCGCCGCTTGAGGGTGTTGAGTATAACACCACAACGCAGCCGAATGAACCGCCGAGTAACGTATATTATTATTCCGGCACCGAGTTCAAGATCAACAATGTCGATTCTGCAAAAGAAGTCACGCTCTGGCTTTACAGCGGGTACGATGTCTGGGATGCCTTGTATGACAGAGCAGACTACACGGACGGCAATCCTCCGCCGGCGCCTGCTACCCGCAAATGGACATGTGACATGTTCAGCACCCAGGGAATCATTTGGGAGTTGAACGAAATGTTGGATAATGTGCTTAATGGCGAAACTTATCCTGAAGGCACGAAACCTGATCCGGTCGGAACCAGTACGTTCGACTACAGCATGTCGCTCACTACGACGAGTGAGACCGGCCTGCCTACGGTCATCACCAGAGTTTCAGGACAGGGGATAGGTGTTGGCTCAGAGGAGGAGAGTTGGAAAGGGAGTGTTAAGGATCTCATTGCCTACGAGTACATACCGGACGAGGACGATCCGAATTTGGGAGGAGACTCTTATATCTACTCATACGAAGTGCAGGAAACGTCGATACGTACCGGCGCGGAAGCGGACCCGGATAGTGTGGATGTCTATGACGAACCCGTTACCGGAGAGGATGGCCAGCGATGGGATGGCGAAAGCACTTTGTATTATGCGAGATGGGATGAGACGGACTCCGATTCGTGGGTCATCACCAACCAGGAGAAGGATGAACTTGGCGTCACGATTTACAAGGTGGATAGTAACAACATCGACGAAGAAGAATTCCTTCCTCTGACAGGTGCTAAATTCAAACTGGTGAAGTATAAGTTGGTAGGCAATGATGAACCAGACGATGAGCCTGGCAGCGAACCGGATGACGATTCAGTCGAAGAGAAAGATCTTCACTGGGTCAAAGACACGACATGGGGGACCGACGGCGAAATGGAGTTTGAGGAAGATTCCGAACAAGAAGGCGTTTTCAACTTTGGAAAGCTGGGATTCGGGTACTATCAGGTCGTCGAGACCGAGTTTCCGAAAGGCTATATCACGACTGATCAAAAACCGATATTCCAGGTGAGGACAAATCCCGATACCCACTTGAGGGAGGCCGTTCTTGTCCATATCAGTGGTGAGAACATGGGAGAACCCATTGACGGCAACAGGATTGAGAATCTGGCAAAAATTGAGAACGTGGATGAGAGTGCGGCTGTCACTTTCGGCAACACCCCGGGTGCAGCCCTTCCTCACACCGGCGGTCCGGGCACAAGGCTCTTCACGATCCTCGGCTCGATCCTGATCGCAGGAGCGGGAATGCTGCTGTGGAGGAGACGGAGAACAATTTAACAAG
>Ga0310695_10015355_pt1 | contig 10212 bp, 10 predicted proteins | sample RumenRJG_04DNA_FD_203882 | JGI IMG/M metagenome (GOLD analysis project Ga0310695, IMG submission 203882) | Bovine rumen microbial communities from Lethbridge, Alberta, Canada - RJG_04 (v2) (version 2) | ecosystem: Host-associated > Mammals > Digestive system > Stomach > Rumen | place: Canada... | reverse complement strand
TGGACAGGCTTTTATTGTTTTTTCGGCCGATGCCCACTGTCTACCGTCTCGATGGCAGGTAGCGGGGACCGGCTGGATATTTGCCGGTAGTTAACTTGGTTTAAGAAAGAGGTGAAGCTATGAAGATTTCTATGGCTACGAAAGTAGTGAGGATTATCGGCAAGATCATCCACGGACGCAAGACTGTGTACGCACAGTTGTCTGATGGAAGGATCTTGGTGGTCTCCCGGCCGCTTAAACGATAATCCTCTGCTACTAGAGTAGCACCTTGATCTGGGTATGTCAAGGAATCAAAAAGTGCCCTAAGTATTAACTTGGTTTTTCCCGGTGCTAAAAGGCCATATGGGCCGGCACCGGGGAAAGGAGGATTTAATCATGGCAAAGGTAGTAAAGAACAATGGCGGGAATTCCCGCCTCGCATGGGGCGTTAATCGCCCCGTCGGTGCCTCTTTCAAAGAGGCCTTCGCAGCAGCGAAAGCTGCCCGGGCGGCACGGAATCGCCGCAATCATGAGGCTGCCGTTGCGCGGCAGCACGCGGTCAGCGGTGGTGCCGGGGCCATCGCGCCCTGGTTCATCGCTGGCATCGAGAGCCGTGTCCGCGAGGCGCTCGAGGCTATGGGCTACCCCGTAGTCAAGAAGAGCATGACAGGATTCAAGCTTGACCTGCAGCTCTTTGCTGAGAAGAAAACGGACTATCCCTTCTTCTCCGAGAGGGATCGCCTCGTCTTCATGGGCGACGGCTCTCGCGTGCGGAACGGGGCGTTCTGGGAGGCCACCAAAGCAGAACGGGAAAATGCTAGGGAGGAATGGCGCAATGCCATGCTGTCCGGCATTGGCTCCCGTATCCGCGGAAGCGCTATGGTGGTCGCGGTAGATGATTGCTATGAACAGGCAATTACTCGCGATGACCTCATGGCTGGCGTCTTCTCCCGCACGAAGGCGAAGGCTATGAAGGTCGCCATCGACGCGGAGTATGACGCCACCCACGAGGAGCGCTGCCAGAAGCGGATGCTCCAGCTCCTGAAGAAGGAGCTTCGCCGTCGGAAGTTCGAGGATCGTTTCATGCCATCGGACTTCGAAGGCGATTGGATGGCGATCCGCACCGAGGCGAAAAAGGCCGGGAAGGTATTGGTTGAAACCGACCAGGACTTCCAGGAGTTCCTTCATCGTGCTATGAAGAGGGAGGCAAGGAGTTATTATGTAACCGGTCTCTTCTTCGACGGCGAGGGGAAGGCGACTCCGATCACCGAGATGGTGACGGCCAACCCGGAGGTGCTGGAACTTGAGAAGCATCAGCTGATCGCTCCTGCCACCGTAAGGGTAGGTGAGGATAGCTATGGCGAGATCGACCGCTATAGTTACGCCTTCCTCAACCTTCACGCGACGGATCTGGCAAGCGTGAAGCTCGTTGAGAATGGGGCCTGCACCGTCTGCCGCGTGATCGAGAAGGTCAATGGCGTGACTGTCGAGGAGCGGTTCTATATCCGCCTCGACAAGGATCACTTCCATGATCTTCTCACGGGCGAAGAGGTTGACCGCAAGGAAGTGGTCAGCCGTCGGTGCGCGGATGCTGAGTACGTCATGCTTCGGTATGACGCCGTCGCCTCCACGTCGTCGCCCGGGCAGGAGAAGCAGGGAGCCATCACCCTGTCTTGCCAGAACATCCCCGGGTGGGATGCTTGGGAGCATCATAACCTTATGATGCATGGCGCTCCTAAGCAGCTCCTGAAGTATTACGATGGCAAGGAAATCGCCATGAAGCAGCTGGCTCAGCTGGCTACTCGCATGGCGCAGTCCAAGCCCATCGTGAAGGAGTTCGCTCCCATGTCCGGGTTCTGCGTAGTTCTTGCCAAGATCAAGGATGACAAGGGCAATGAATACGAGGACGGCTACATGAGGCTCGCGGCAGAATATCTTGCGGATATTCTCTCGGATGACGACTATGCCGTCATGCCGTGGGCAGTGGACGGACAGACATGCCAGTGCCGTCCGTTCGTCGTAGACAAGGGGTTGGGGATGGCATCCCCGCGCAAGCATTCTCGCCAGTGGCTTGAAGAGCATCACGTCGCCGTGCGCGTGGTGGCTCGTGACGAGCTGACGGAAGAGGTGCAGGATGCCTTCAACGAAGCCGTCATCGACAAGGAAGGATTCTTGATGTTGACGGATGACGAGAAGGCCGCGGGATACAAGATGGCCGCCGTCTTGTTCGTCGAGTCCAAGGAAGGGCTCACCAACGAGGAGCTTCTCGGAAAGCTGGATGTATTGGTGGATTTGAACGTGTGCAAGACGACGTTCGATCTGTCGATGCCGATGTCGGGCCTTAACGTCCTGTCCTTCTGCCACGGCAAGACGGACTTGGAGGATGAGGCCAACACGTCGAACCAGCTTCTTCAGACGGCACTGGTTGCCAATCCTTACGCCACCATCGATTGGTACGTAAGGAAGTCGGGCGCAGAGTTTGAGGATATCATGTTTGACTGCCTTTGCGGCAAGGCCAAGCACGTATCTCCGGGCGAGCTCGAAGGTGACCTGTCGTTGGTCGCCCAGAAGGTCAATCCTGAGTTTGTTCGTGAAGTATGGGTTCCGTACTTCCAGGATATTCTCAGGAAGCGCCTCCATGGATGGACTGGGCGCAACGAGAGGGTATGCGCTCCGATCGATGGCATCTATACCAAGATTGTTCCTGATTTCGGGCATGAATGCGGGATTGACCTCCTGCATTATGATCCGGTGACCGGGGAATGCGAGATCTTGGCTCCGATGCTGCTGAATCGCAAGATTCGCAGGGCGATCGGCGTTAAGTATCCGAAGATGGGGCATGACGAGTATGGCAAGTTCGTCGCTGTCACCGTCGAGGAGCTTATCGAGCGTATCCTCAAGTTCTTCAACGAAGGCACTATCACCGAGACTCAGCGCGATCGCCTGATCCATCAGGTCAAGGCGTTCAAGACTGGTAGCGTGATGGTGCCCGCCGTGGAAGCATTGAAGAACATGCTGGCAGGCATGGACTTCGATGGCGACGCCCTGATCCTGTACACCGACGAAGAGTTGGTGGACATCGTCTGGGATGAAATCATGCCTCTGGCCGTGATCATCATGTCGGATGAGGAATATAGGGAAGAGATGAAAAAGAAGGCGGCTGCCGCAAAAGTGACCGCCGCGTAAGCATTGTTTGAGCCCCTATTCGGAAAGGATTCTGGATAGGGGGCTTTCTGGAGTGCTTACTCCATAAGTATTAATCGTGTTTCCGGCGAATGTCCATATGGGACACGTCAGAAGAAGGAGGAGTTTATTATGGCAAAGGTAGTAAACATCAACTGGGGCAAGGATGGCTCCTATCGGTACTGGAATAAGTTCCAGACGATGGGCATTGACGATGTCGGGCGGGTAACCGTCTGGCACATGCCTTGGTCGGATCTCAAGGTCCAGATCAGGGCATATCGTCATGTCCTCGCCGTCAATAACGCCGTCGAGGTCATGAAGCGTGCGCAGCATATCGATGCGTACGTCAATTGGCTCAAGAAGGCCGTATTTAAGGATGAATACGACTTTAAGAAAGAATTGGCGGTGTTCAACCTCCCATACGAGGTCGAACCTGCCAAGGACGGCAAACCGGCGCAGCTTCGTGTCGCGCCCATGGTCATCAAGGCCGGTATCGAGCGTGCTAAGCACATGCTTCTTATCAGCTTTGAGGGCATGGGCGTGCCGCACGACATCGTGCCAGCCGAGGAGCTCACTCTCCGTAACCTTGACAGGTTCGCGGAGATGATGATCCGTGGCGGCCGCATGGCACAGGAGGTGACCATCGATGCGGCGAAGACGGCGAAACCGCCCACGATCTTCCTGAAGGAGGGCATGAAAGCAGGGAAGCTCATGTCCCGTCAGTCGTGGGATCCGAAAAAGCCGTTTGACATGAAGTTCGACTTCAACAAGGAGGACTTCGTCGTCAACGCCAATCCGACCATGAGTCAGAAGAAGGTGTCCCGTAAGAAGGACCCCGAAACTGGCAAGTGGGAGGAGAAGGTGACGTACCATTTCGCCGACATCTTCGACGAGATGCGTACGAAAGCCGCCGCTGACGCCACGGATGGCTGGAAGGATCTCATCCTTTCCGTAAATCCTGAGATCCCCCAGGATTATATGGTAAAGGCTAGTGAAATCATCGCCAGCCACCAGGGGCTTCCGGAGATCATCAGCGTCGCGATGAAACTCTATCGCACGTTGGAGAATACCCGGAAGGCTATGGCAAAAACGGCTAACGGTGTTCGTGACGAAGCCTACAAGAAGGCCGTCGAGGACACCGTCCGGGCAAAGTTCAAGAAGAGCTTCTCCGCCATCAGCAACATGATGCGCGGGGCTCTGAAGGATCTTACTCCGGAGGAAGCCGTCTACGTGGTGTTGGCGACCACCATGGCTACCATGGGCAAGAATGCCAAGCGGCCTTCTACCTTCGTTTCGACGGCGTTGGAGGAGGAGTTCACACTCTTCATCTGTTCCTTGCTTGACGAGGAGCCGATGGCACGTGAGAAGCTCGTCAACGCCGCCGATCTGGAAGACGGCACGGAAGTCGAATTCCGTAACGGGCACCAGGCAGATGGCAGGGCGTTCACGAACGCCTCTCTTCCTGATGGTATTTATGCCATTAAGGTAGAAGGCAAGAGCGTCTATGCCTGCCGCAAGGTGGCCGACGTGGTTCGTGCCCGCATCCCGGAAGAGGTTCCGTCTGAAATCGTCTTCCAGACGACCTCCTTCAAGACGAAGGAGCAGGCGAAGGCCTTCGACGAAAGGATCCGTCGCGGCAAGAAGGTCACCCTGATTCCTCACAACAAGGATCTGGGACTTTCCGACGCCGTAGTGGTGGATGGGGTAGTCGCCGGCTACTTTGACAACAAGGTGGCCCCGTCGGTGTACCTCATGAGCCACAAGGCATTGCCTGGCAACGTAAAGGCCGGACAGAAGGCAATGGTCTCGCCCGCAGTGAACTCGTTCTACGAGTATTCTCAGGGGGCTTGGCTCTGCTCCGAGATCAACGAGATCTTGGATGATTCCGGAAACGTGAGCTGCTATAACGTCTTCGTTGCTCTCAAGGACGTGAGTAAGACGTTCGCGGTGAACTTCCGTAAGGAATATCCGGCGATCACTGTCGCTCCCGAGGCCGAGAGGCAGGCACCGCAGAAGAAGTCCGTAGGGACGAGCAATCGTGCCGAGGCTCTCTTCGCGCAGCCGAAAGCTCGCGGCTTCGGAGCGAGCAAGAGGGATCCGTTCGGGAAACCTGCCGTACAGCCGGCGAAGAGGGAGATCGTTCCCCCGCCGACTGATGCGGATGCCGTCTTCGGACAGTTCTCCGGCATGAGCTGCGAATTCTAAGTGACCATTGCTAGAATCACCCTGGCCGGAAAGGATTCTGACCAGGGTGGTTTTATGGAGTGGCTACTCCGTATAGTGCATCTTTACTGCACTATCTATTATATGGTATAATTAAGGAGGTGAAGAAGGATGAAGTTTGACTGGGATTCCAATAAGGATCGTGCGAATCAGAAAAAGCATGGTGTCGCATTTTCTACGGCAAAAAAAGTCTTTCAAGACAGCCATGTCATTATTGTTCCAGACGAAAAACATAGTCTGGAAGAAGATCGCTATATAGCTTACGGCATGGTAAAGAAGATCTTATTCGTGTCATATACCTTACGCTATAGCGATACTATTAGAATAATTTCGGCGAGAAAGGCAACAGAAAGTGAGGTGAATTTCTATTATGATTATAACGGAATACCTAGATTTAAATGAGCCAATGACTCTTTCTCCAGAAGAAGAAAAGGCATTAGACGATCTTGATCATAGACCAATTGTATTTGATAAAGATTGTATGCCTCTTTCTGAGGAATATATGAAAAAGATCTTGGCAGAAAAACGACGCGAAGCAGTGTAAAACTTAGCCGCCCATCAACATAAATGGGCGGCTTTTTTATGTCGATAATTAACTGAATATTATGATATTTTAGGAGGAATTTACATGAGCAATCAGAATCTGAACAACAACGCCGTAACCAACCAGAATGTAAAGGAGACGATCAACATGAAGAAGTCCGTACGTAGTTTCGAATCTATCATCGTCGCTGCTAAGAAGCAGGAAAGGCAGTTGGAGGCCGCCCGCAAGGCATGGGCGACAGCAAAGGATGCCAGCGCAAAGAAGCTGGCGCAGAAGGCCGGGGAAAATGCCAAGAAGAACTTGACAGTGCTCCGTGAGGAGTGGAAGGCAGCCAAGGCTTCCCAGGCTGTTCCGGCAACACAGCCGTCGGTGGTTAAGAAAGCCGCTCCCGCCTCTAATAGCAGGTGGGAGAACCAGCTTGTCCGCGCCCGCCAGGCTTGGGTAAAGGCCAAAGCCGCCGACGATACCCGCGGAATGGAAGTGGCCAGGAAGGCAGGCGAGCTGGCCAAGGCGAAGCTTGCCGGCACGACCGTGGGAACTCAGGCGGCAGTCGAGGAGGCGGTTCCTGTTGCCACTAAACCAGCTGCCTTTGGCAAGGAAGTCGAACTCAAGAAGAAATACCACGAGCTTAAGGTTCGTGGTATTAACGAGCTCGTAGCGGAATACAGGGAGGAGGAAGAAGTACTCAGGGCTAAGTATGCCGCCAAGAAGGAGGAGCTTGTCAACGGGCTCCTCAAACTCTATAAGGAGGAGCTTGCAAACCAGGATGGGGCACAGGAGTCTCCCGTCATGGAGGAGGTCATAGAACATCTCAAGGAAGAAGTACCTTGCTCTGACCTCAAAGAGGAACTCAAGGAAGAGCTTGAACTCATTGAGGCCGAGGATTCTTCCTTCGTTCCCGTCCCGGTCGAGGAAGCAAAGAATATCCACGTCGAGGAGGGGGCTATTGTTGAGACGGCACTGGTTTCTGTCGAAGTTCCCGTTACCGGAGAAGTCAACATTGACGAAACTCCTGTTGTCGAAAAGGTAGAGATCCATGTTGATCCTGAATTGGATTCCATCGCGGCAAGTGCGATGGAGTCAAATTCTGACACTCGCCTTAATCATGGCGAAACCTTCCTCGACGAAAACGGCAACACTTATGTCGTCGAAACGTTTTTCGAGTATGTCGTCTTCACTGTGTCTGACCGCGCGGCACAGGAGAAGATGATTAGGGAGGCACTGGCTAACGGAGACATCCGTATGGCCAAGAAAACAGCGGCATAAGACCATAGATGGGCAACATCGCAAGGATGTTGCCCATTTCATGATACGGGTTTTGTTATAGCTATTATATACAGAATATTCTGTATATAATAGGCTTAGTATACATGTTTTTAGTGAAAAAGTCAATACCCCTACGGGGTTGGTGCCCTACGGGCTTTCAGCATCTAAGGATATTGACTGCGTTTCACATAGCACGGAACAAGGAGGGCTATCATGAACGAGTATCATATTGAGTTCTACGAAAAGGGTTTCCATCACTCAGCATGGATGGAGGCGGTGTCCCCGGCGCAGGCTGTATACAGGTATATCAAGTGTGTTCCGGGAAGGAGGTGGCTGATGGGACTGTATAAGAAGGGGGATTCTAGTGTTAGAGTTACCTTGGAGAAAGGAGTGGAGCAGTTAGCATTATTGTGACGGAAGGCTGGTAAACAAAAGATTATGCCGGCAAAACCACATCATATCTTCTATTTTACTAGCGGGTGGCTACGCCTCCCCTAACACACCCCTTAATACACACAAATATTCTTTCGTACAATCGAAAGAATGCCTTCCTCTATCATGCGGCCTGCTAACTCCCAATACGCCCCTTGGTGAGGAATATTCTGCATAGAAAGAAAAGGAGGAATCTATATGGCGAATTCTGGACCGAGGAGGAAGCAGAGGGGTATATCAAGACCTGCAGCCCTCGTTATGCATTTAAGATTGTATGTAAGAAAGGAGGCGTACTGATGTCCAAGAAAGAGATGATGGAGAAAATCCGTAGGAACCAGGCGCGCGAGAAAGTGCGCCATTCCATCAACTGGGTATATGCTCAGCTCAAAGAGTTGAGCGATTACCTGGAAATGGGAACGGATACTTCCCTACGGGAGAAGTGCCTGCATGCGCTAAGGTGGCTGCTTGATTTTGCCCGCCGAAACGATAAGGGGTTTCAGGCCCCTTGGTATGTGACCGTTTGATTTCTGGATTCTTAGACTCCTCTTGTGCGCAAGATGCTGATATGGTGAAGGAGAAAAAAGGGGGGGTGTTAAGGCAATGTCATTAAGTTAAGCCTTTAGGCAAAAAACCACTTCGATTTGATGAGTCTAAAAGTCATGCAGTCTTTGACTAAATCGTTGACTAAAATACCTGTTTCTTGACTAAAAATGGATTTTGAAGTTCAGAAAAGAGCCGACTGGAATTTCTTCCTAATCGACTCTTAACTTAATGACATTGGGTGTTAAAGCCCCCCTTTCTCTGTCGCGAATATACCGGGACAAGAGGAGCCCCGAAAGTGCCTCTATTTTTCTACGTTTGCCGCCGTGCAAACTCACCATTACATTCTCACTACATACTACCATCTAACTCCCAACAAACCCCCTGAAAAAGGAGGTTTTTTCTGTCTATTGAAAAGGAGGAATCTGGATATGAAACTCAAGGACAGGGCCTTGATGGCCATCGAAAGGGCGTATTACTTTATGGATCACTACCGCTTGGTAAAGATTGGCGAGACACTGGAGAAATGGGAGAAAAAGGGCTACCTGAATGCCTTGGCTCTCATCATCCGGCACCCAAAGCTGTACGCCGAGGCAGCCTACAGTGTGGAGAGGCATGGCAACGTGTCGGAACTCCACCAGACACAGGACGGCATCTTCACCGTGGTCTACTCCAACGGCCACGAGGATTATCTGCTGGTGGATGGCCGGCAGGCATTCCGCAGGAGGGCCGCATAATGGGACTGTTCAATACGATTACCGATATCGGGCTTACCCTCTCCAATGTTGCCACCGTGATAGAGAACCATACGGAGGCGAAGACACCCGAGGAGAGGAAGGCCAAGCAGGACAGAAGGAGGGCGGTGTCGGACGCGAGGAATATCGCGTACATCGTCAAGCGTATCACGAGATAACAGAAGGGAGGAAGCAAGATGGAAGAAGTACTCATCATGATGGCAATGCTGTCCGTATTCTCGGGGACGGCTATTATCCTCGGGGCAATGTTCGACTGATGTCCGAAAAAGACAGGTCGTCGCGCTTTCGGCAGGATTGTGCGGTGACTTGGTGAGCGACGAGAAGGAGGGAATATCATGACAATCCGTATTTCTTACTTGTGGGGAGACATCTGTTTTATGCCGAATCGGAAGAGGATGAAGCTCAAGGCCTTGAAACTCTACGGGCCGGGAGAAGGCTAATAAGAGTGAACTGGCCGGGGTCATTTGCCCCGGTCTTTTTTCTTCCCCCACAAAACACAAAAATATCCCCTACGGGCAAGTCCATCTAACTCCCAACAAGCCCCTTGGGGGGCAGGTGGACTGCTCACGGAAGCAAGTATGGATAAACTTGGAAGGGAAGATACACCTACTAACTCAAAATCTTCTTCTCCTTTCATACAATCCATCTAGCTCCCAATAAGCCCCTTGGTGGTGGGAAAAAAGAACCACCGATGAAAAATTTATATGGTAGAGCCCAGCAAAAAGCGGGCTCAGAAAGGAAATGGTGATTAACCATGGCTAACGTATCCTATCGTAACTTTGACCGCGCGTTTCTCTTCGGCCTCAAGGAGGGGGTAGCGAAGTATTCCAATGTCGTCATCGGACGTGGCGGCGAGCAGACCAAGATTTTCGCCTGCGCTGGCGACTATTCATATGAGGCAGGTTCCCAGCTGACCCCGGCTACGTTCCTCTTTGCCGCTACGGTGCTTCACAACTACGTGAAGGCAGTGACGGAGGGCAAGGCTACGCAGAAGCGCCTCATGCTCGTATTGCCCGATGATTGTGCTATCCGGCACTTCGAAATCCGCAAGGCAATGCAGTCCTTGCTCGACGATGACCGTACGGACTCCATGGAGTTCGACGAAATTGTCGACGCCATCGCGGCGCCGGCTATCAAGAGCTGGATGAACGAGGCATGGGCACAGGCAGTTACGGCGTTCGCGCATGCTTACACCGAGGCTGTCGGCGAGGGCATCGAGATCGGAGTCATGAAGCATACGAACCTGTATGCTTGGGAAATCCGTTCCGATGTCAAGAATGCCGTGTTCCC
>Ga0310695_10015350_pt1 | contig 10215 bp, 2 predicted proteins | sample RumenRJG_04DNA_FD_203882 | JGI IMG/M metagenome (GOLD analysis project Ga0310695, IMG submission 203882) | Bovine rumen microbial communities from Lethbridge, Alberta, Canada - RJG_04 (v2) (version 2) | ecosystem: Host-associated > Mammals > Digestive system > Stomach > Rumen | place: Canada... | reverse complement strand
ACATTAGAAACTTCATTAATAATTTCAACTTTATCATAATTTTCGCAATTACTTTTATCAACTTTTTCATAAAATAATAAATAAGCATTTCTACTTTTAGGAATTTTTTTTTCATTATTTTTATCAACAAAAATATCAAATCCTCCAAAAGTTTCTTTTTCCAAATTTTCAATATTAAATTTTGTAACAATAGAATCATTAAATTCAAACCATTGATTAGAATTATTATCAAAAATAAAAGAATAATAATGTCCTCCTTCACAATTTCCAGAATGAACAACAATTCCTTTTAATTTATACATATTATTAACTTTACTTTTATCAAAATTATCTTTATTATTTAAATAATCAGAAGTATAATTTGTCATATCTAAATCAATTGGAAATTCATAATAATCATTTATTTTTATTTTTGTCATTGTATTATAATTAAATTGAAATCTTTTTAAAACAAAAATTAACATTCTTGGTAAAATTTTAAAATTTTGATGTTTTATTGCAGGAATTTTTTTATTACATTCTTGACAAAAAATTGCATTATCGTCACTCATTAATTCACCATCAATAATTGAATCTAATGATTCATAAATATTTTTTTTATTCATTATTTGTAATTGAATTGAATAAAAAGAAATATCATTTTTACGATGATGATTACAATTTTCTTTAAAAGTTAAATAATCTGTATTTCTACCTTGGAAAAAATATTTTATTAAATTTTCATTATTTGTTCCTTTTAAATGATTTTCTAATTTATCAATAAGTAAATTAAAAAATTCATCAATATCCATTTGTTCTCTTATATTTAATTCTGTATTATCAAAATTTTTTGTAAAATCAACTGGAATAAAATATTGAGAATTATTATATTTTAAATTAATAAAAACATTTTTTAATTGATATAAAGCATTTTTTTGTTCTTCTTTACATTCTGAATTTAAAAGTGATTCTCTAAATGATGGAATAAAAAATAATATTTGAAATAAACTATTCATATAACATGTACATCCTAAATTTTTTAATCCTACAAAATTTTGTTTTATATCATCTTCAAAAGAAAGTTTCCAATCTAAATAATTAGAACTTTTCCAAAATTGAAGACTATTATATTGATATAATTTAGTTAAAATTTCTTTTCTTTTTTTCTCATCATTTATTATTAAAAAAGTTAATAAATTTGAAGCATTTTTGAAAGTATTATTATTTTTTATTATTATTGAATTTGATAATAATGGTTCTTCTTTACATTTATTATATAATAAATCATAGAAAATATAATGAGCAAAATCAAATTTTTTTCCTTCTATATCATCATATGTTATTTCTATATTTTTTGATATTGAATATATTATTAAAAAAAATCCTGATAATAATTCTTCTTTTATTGGTTCTTTTGATAATATTTGAGGAATTAATAATTTATTTACATATTTATTATAATCAAATTCTATATTTAAAGGATATATTTTTTCTATTAAATTATCACATACTTCAAAAAAAATATCAAATGAAGTTTTTTCTTCTTTTTTTGATATTTCTGATAAGTGATTTAATGTTTCTTCTGATAATATAAAATATAATAAAAATTTTGAAAATGAGATTTTTAAATCATTTTCTTTTTCAAATAAATCATCTTGATATATTTTAATTATAAATTTTTGAAATTCTTCTTTAATCAAATTATTTTTTGATAATATCAAACCATCAATTAAAATATTAATAAATAATTCTTTTTCTTTTTCATCTTCTAATATATTATGAATAATCTTTGTAAAAAGAGTTTGATTACACATTAATTGAAATAACATTTCAATAGAATTAAATTCTGCAATATATAAATCACCTTTAATTTCTCCTTTAATTGCATTATAAAAAATATCATTTATAAATTGTAAAATTTTTTGAACTATTAAATTATTAATTTGTTCTTTTTCTAATGGAATTAACAATTTAAAAATATTAATAAAATTATCTAAAGTATGTAATAATTCAATTTTTTCTTTAACATCACAATTTTCCATATCTTCATCAGAGATTTTAACAGAATATTTTTTAATAACATCAACAATTTTTTCATTCCAAATTTTACTTTGAACAAATTGTTCTAAAAATAATTGAAATTCTTTATTTTTATCTAAAACATATTTTAAATGTGATAAAATATAACTTTGATAATAAAAACTTGAATTTTCAAAATCAAAAATATAATCAACATCATTTTTAAAATCTTCATGAATATCCATAATATAATTTTTCATTTTCAAATTCAATTCTTCATTCTTATCAAGGTCATTTTTTAATAAATTCCAAACATCTAAAATATAAGATTTATTTTTTTTTTTAAGTAACTCTGATAAAATTTTATATAATTCCCCAACTGAATTTAATAAGATTTTAGGATTATTTTTTGCTTCAATAATAGGATTTTCAATAATATTAATAGTAATATCTAAAACTTGAGAAGGATCATATTTTTTATTACCTACAATTGATTGATTAAAATAATCAAAATCATTTGTTAAATCAAATTTTTTAGATAAAATTGTTCCATTATCAGATTTATATTCATATTCAAATTGAATAGTATTTAATGGAATATCAAAAGTATATGAAATTTTATATCTTAAAATATAAAATTGTTCATTATATGAAATATTTGTTCTAAATTTTTGTTTATCAAATGCATTTGTAAAACGAAATGATATATATTTCTTTGTTTCTGTTAAATCAGAATTCGATGATAAATTTGAAAGGTCTGTTGCAATTTTTCCTTTTTCACCAAATTTTTGATATATTTTATTTATTAAATTTATTAATCCCTTTATTCCTGTTTCATTTGGTTCTGATTTTTGATTTTCTGATATTTGAGATGTGTTATTTGTGTTTTTTTCACTTGTTGTTTCTGAATCTTTTTCTTTTTTTTCTTCTTCTTTTTTTTCTTCTTCTTTTTTTTCTTCTTCTTTTTTTTCTTCTTCTTTTTTTTCTTCTTCTTTTTTTTCTTCTTCTTTTTTTTCGTCTAATTTTTTTACTTCTGATTCATTTTCTTCTATATTTGGTAATTTTATAATATCAAATTGTTCTTTTTCTTTTTCATTTTTAAATTCTTCATTTTCATTTTTATCATAAAATTTTTCTGGGATTTGATTATTTAGTAATTCATTTATTTGATTATTATTATTATTTTGTTCTTTAATATCATTACCAATTGATTTATTTAAATAATATATTAATTCACTTATAAAATTAGACCAAAATGTAATTGCTTCATTTGAATTAGGATTTTTAACATTTAAACATATATCTGCTAAAAAAGAAGAAACTTCATTTTGTACTTCATTATTTTTATTATTAATTAATACTTCCCATAATTTTTTTAATCCTATAATTTCATTATTTGAAGTTTTATTTATTCTCAATTCTGTTTTATTTATAAGAAGAAAAACTCCATTTGAAATATTAATTTCATACATTAATTTTTTAAATAAATTAAATGAATATAAATCTTCTATTACAAATAATTTTTCATTTAAGAAAATTGATTTAAATAATGTACTTCTAAATTGATATGAAAGATTATTAATATTATTAAAAAGTATTTTAAAAAAAACATCTTTTGAAAATTTCTGTTGATTTACACATTTCCATAAAACTAAAAAATTATTAAAATTCCATTCTAAATTTCTTTCTTTATTTAATAAGATAAAAATTAACTCAATTCTAATTTCAATATTAATTGAATGAGGATAAAAACCTTGAAAAATAGTATTAGCAAAATCATTAATATTATTTTTATCTTCACTATTTTTTTCAATTGAATCTACTTTCATAAAATAACTAGTTAAATCATCAACAATTAAATCAAAAATATTATTTTTTTTGTGAATATATTGTAATCTTTGATTAAATCTATGTGAATTTCTTGAATTTTGAAGTAAACTTTTTAATAAAAAATATGATTGAACATTACTATGATTTAAATTTATATTATTTAATATTTTCATTAAGATATTATCTCTTAATTTATCATTAATTGATGATAAATTAAAAATTTCTACTAATGCATTTATACAACATTCAATTATTTCTATTATATTTAAATTATTTTTAAATTCTTTTTCTTTATAATTATTATCTAATAAATAATCCCAAATTATTTGAATTCCTAAAAATTCTTTTTCATTAAAAGGAATATCTTTAAAATACATTTCATTATTATTATCATCTTTAACAATTTCAATTTTTGCATTTGATAAATAATTAATAGTATAATCTTTAATTAAATTAATATTATCTTTTGTTATTTCTCTTTCTATAATATATTTTTTTATTAATTGATAAGTATATTCTCTATCATCTTCATATAAAAACAAAGATAATTTTGAAATAATATCTTTTATAATTTTACTTTCTATTTCATCATTTTTTTCAATATTTATTAATTTATTAAATAAACAATCAATAATTTTTATTCTTTTATCAATAATAGATTCAATTTCAATATCTTTTAAAGTAAAATTTTCAATATATAACAAATTAATAATTGGAAGAGATCTTTTAATTAATTCTTGATGAGTATTTTCCTCAAGAATATAATCTAATATTTTCATATTAACTAAAATAACTGCAAATGTATGTAATTTCAAATATTTAATATATATATCTCTTGAACAATTTAATATTGCATTTGAAATTTTATTACCTGATGGATCTAAAGATTTTATTATTGAATTATAAGTATTCATTGCATAAATTTTTTTTTCTAATTTATTACATTTGAAACATGCATTAATATAATTTAAATACATTCCTTCAAAAATTATTGATTGATTTTGTTCTTCATAAGGTAATATTTTTATAAAACTAATACATAAATTAATTATTTTATCTTTTGTATTTGAATTTACTTCATTTTCAGTTAAATTTTCTGTTCTATTATAAATATAATTTTTAATTTGTGTTAATTCAATTGTTAATTGATTAGTTAATTGATTTTTAGAACCTTCTAAAAAAGAATTAACTTTCCTAAATAAAATAATATATTCATAAATACAATCAAATTTAAAATTATTATTAGAAACAATAAAATTAGAAATTGATTGATAAAAATCAATATTCTTACAAAAATCAATAAAATATGCTAATTGAATAGTAGGGATATTTTGATTTTCATTAACTTTAAATAAATTAATATCTCCACTATAAATTTTTTTATTACATATTTTTTTAATATTAGAATTATATTTATTAATAACAATATTTTCTATTTCAGAAGAATAATTAATATAAAAATCATTATAAATACAATTTTGACCCATAATTTTATAATAAATTTTCAAAGCATCATCTCTAAAAGAAACAATAGAATATTTTATATCAATTAAAACAATATCTTCTAATTGATTATTAATTGCTTCTTGATATTTATTAACAATATCATTAATTTTTGTTAAATAAGTAAAATAATTTTTAATCAAAACTAAAAGTAATTCAAAAATATCTATTGATAAATCAATACCTTCATTATTATCATTAACATTCATAACATTATCAAACCAATAATAAACTTTACCTCTTAAATTAATAATCATATCATATGCCTTTAGACTTTTATATTTTTCACTATTTTTTGAATTTTCATCATAATCACCAAAATTAAACCCAATTATATTTTCTAAAAAACTTTTTGTTATTTGAATATTATTAATATCATCTCTTGAACATTTTCTTCTATATTCATTTGATTTTGTATATTTTCTAAAATAACTTATATTTTCTGAATCAAATAAAAAAACTCTTGTTTGATTTTTTGGGTTTTCATAATCTGTTATTGTTGCTGAATCAGTATCTATTTCATTTATTCTTCCAGTTACCCATCTTTCATTTATTTTTACATCACAAAAAGAATTTTTTTTATAAAGTTCTAAATAATTACTTTCTTTATATTTTTCTATTTCTTTTAAAATTGATTCATTTGTTATTATATTGTTATTATCACTTTTTTTTTCATTTTCTATTTTTTTTTCTATATTTTTTTCTGTTTGTTCTTCTGTTGAATCCTTTTCATTCATTTTTATATTTTTAAATAAAAATAATAATAATTAAATTAATAATAATTTATAATTTATAATATTTTAAAGAATTTAATTATTAAATATTAAAAAAATAATATTAATATTAAATTAAAATTTAGATTTCATTGAAGGCGCTCTTGAAATTTTTGATTTTGCTATAAATCTACCTTGTGTTAATCTTGTTAAATTATCCATATTTGTTGATAATTCATTTTGATGATTTAATAAATTTTTTGCTTTATTTTTTAATCTTTTAATTTTATTTTGTTCATCTGTATATAATTTTTCATTTTTTATTATTTGATTTTTTAATTCTTCAATTAATTGAACTTGATCATTGTATTTTGTTTTCATATCTTGAAATTCTTTTTCACGTAAAAAAAATTTATTTTTTACTTTTTCATGTTCTTTTATTTTTTCTTCACTTTCAATTTTATGTTGTTCATATAACATTTTTAAATCTTCATCTCTTTGATTAATTGTATTTAATATTCTATTTTTTTCATTTAAATAATCATTTTTTACTTTATTCATTTTATCTTCACATGATTGTAAAAATAAATTTTTATCATCTCCAAAATTTTCATTAAAATAATTTAATTTTGCTTCATAATATTTTTTTATTTCAATTTTATCTTTTTTTAATACATCAATTTGATCAAATAAATATTTTTCATGATTTTTATTATCAATATTTAAATTTTTTAATTCAGTTATATATGAATTAATTTTATTTATTAATTCATCATTATATTGTGTTAATTCATAATTTTGTTCAATTAAATAATTTATTTTTGCTTCTTTTTCATTTATTAATTTTTCAAATTCTTCATTTTTTTTTATATTTTCTAAATTATTTGATTCTTCAAAATTATAGTTTTGATTATCTAATTCATTATTTTCTTCATTTGTATTTATTTTTTCAAATTCATTTTCAGGATTAAAATTATTATTTATCATATCATTATTATTTTCATTATAAAATGATGTAACTTGATTTTGTGAATATGAAATTGTTGAATCTCTATTTATTGTTTTAAAATTAATATTGTGTGAAGTATTATTTGTATTCAAATTTTGATTTACACCCTGTGTATAATCTGGATTTAAACTCTGATAATTCATATTTAAATTGGGATTATAATTTTGATTAGAATTGATATTTAAATTTTCATTTATATTTGAATTAAAATTTGGATTAATATTCTTATTTAAATTTTGATAAGAATTTAAATTTTGATTTATATCTTGACTCAAATTTTGATTTATATTATTATTATGTCTTAAATTTAAATATATATTAGCATTTTTTTTTATATTTTGACTTTCTATAATTTCTTCAACTGGAATTCTTGAATGATTTTTTTTCTTTTCTAAAGAATGAATATATTCATCACAACTTTCACAAAAATAAGTAATAGGAGAACACTCTTCACAAACAAAAGAAGGAGGATCTGATTTACATCTTATACAAGTTTTAGGTATTTGAAAATCCTTATTTAATAATACTTTCCTTTTATCAAATTCCTCAATATTCATTTATAAAAAAAAAAAAAAATTCAAAATAATAATTAATAAATTATGAATAAACATTTTTACTCTGATAAAAAAAATAAAAAAAATAAATACCACAAAAAAAAAAAAAAAAAAACCTAATCTTTCCATTTCAAAATTTCATAACTTTCAGGATCACTTTTAATTTCTTCTTCAGAAAACTCAAACAACTCTTTCATAACTTTACTTCCATTAGGTAAAACAGTATTTTTATCTCTTAATTCATCAAAAAATTTATGACACAAAGCTTTCATAGGTTTTAATCTTTTATCAGGTTCATATACAATTAAATTACTAATCAAATCAATAAAATCATTACTAACAACTTTATGTTTAAAAACTTTATCCCAAGGATAAGATGGAATATTAGGGAATTTATGTTCTTTATATTGAGGATTCATTTTATAAATTTGTTCTTTTGTAGGAGTACCTAAAATTTTTATTATTTCAACTAATTGATCACTTGGACTATTCCCAGGAAAAATTGGTTGACCATAAATTAATTCTGCTATAACTAAACCAATACTCCAAATATCAATTTGATTATTATATTCAGTTGCTCCAAAAATTAATTCTGGGGCTCTATAATAACGAGAACAAATATATGCTATTGATGATTGATTTTTTTCTAATATTTTAGCTGAACCAAAATCACATAAAACTAATTCATATGTTTTTGTATCTAATAAGAAATTTTGAGGTTTTATATCTCTGTGACATATTCCTTTTGAATGAATATATGAAAGTGAACGTAACATTTGATATGAATATAATTTTACTAATATCATTTCCATTTGAATATGTTGTTTATGGTGATTACGAATTATATGTGATAATGTTTCTGGTAAGTAATTCATTACACAATTTAAATATTCATCGTTTTTTTTGTTTTTTGTATAAAAGTAGTTTAAGAGTTTTATACAGTTTGGATGATTTAATTCTTTCATTATTTGTAATTCACGATTTTTATATCGTTTATCTTGAAATACTCTTTTAATTGCTATTATTTTGTTTGATATTTTATCTTTTGCTTTATATACTATTCCAAATGTTCCATATCCTATTATTTGGAGAGCTATGTATTTATTAATATTATTATCTGATTCGGAATTTAATTCTTTATTTATTTCTTCTATTCTTTGTTCTGGAGTTAATTTTTCTTCTTCTTTTTCCATTTTTAATTTTTAATATGATATAAAATAATTAAATTAATATATTTTAAAGTAAGTTATATTTTTTTTTTTGTAATAATTAAAGTTTTAAATTTTATATTCCTTTAATCTAACATAAAATATAGTATTTACATAATTTTTATTTTTAAAAAAATTTTTTAAATATGAAAATGTATAAATAAATTAATAATTACAAATTAATGGATTCAGAAAGTATTTTTCAAAAAAATTCTCATATGACTCATCATATAAAAAATCAAGAATCATTTTCATTATCAGATAGTTTTCCACCTCAAAATAAAAAAATATTTAAAGCTCCAAATTATTATTATAGTCCAAGAAATAAAAATATAAATTCTAGTAAACATGTTTTTAGACCAAAATCTTTAATTTATATAAATAATAAACAAAAATATTACAATTATCCTAAAATTTCTAAAAAAGAACAAGAAATGGTTTTTAATAATTTATATCAAGATAATTTTTATAGAAAAGATAAAATAAGAAAATTAAGTCAAGAAAAGGAAAAAAGATTTAATACAATTTATACATTTTCCCCAAAAAAAATATCAAATAATTTTAATGAAAGTTATCAAAGTAAAATAAGTAAATCATATAGTAAACTTGAATTTAATAAAGAAAATAATAATACTTTAACTAATTTTATAAATAGAGTAATTGATTATCAAATAAAAAAAAGAGAACATATAAATAAAATAAAGAATGAAATGTATAAAAAAAATTCATATACAAAAATAAGAAAAATAAATTCAAAAGATTTCAAATTACCATATAACTCACAAAAATATTTAACAATTAAAAATGAAAAAATAAAAAAATTAAGTAATGAATTATTAGATGAACAAGGAGTAACTTTTAGACCAAAATTATATGATAATTCAAATTATACAATTACAAAAAGTTTTGAACAAAGAACAATTGATTATCAAAAAGCAAAAGAAATTAAATTAAATAATGCAAAAGAAGATAATGAATGTACTTTTTCACCTAAAATTAATACTGATAATTCTTCTACTATTCAAAATTCTCAAAGTAATAATAAAAGTAATTCTAATGTTTGTGATAGATTATATAATTATCAAGATCAATATAAAAAAAAATTAGAAAAAATGAAAATTAAAAATGAAAAATCTTATTCTTTTAAACCTAAAATTTCAAAAAATACAAATATTATTCTTGAGAAAAAAAAAAGACTTAATGCTTTAATTAGAGAAAAACAATTATTTGAAGAATATAATAAAAATTTAAATAATGAAAATGAAGATAAGAAAAATGAAGATGATTTTAAATCTAAAAAATTATTCAGTGATGATTTAATTAATAATAATAATAATTTAAAAAATAAAAATATTCATAAAAAAAATATAAATTTTAATAATGAAAATGATAAATTTAAA
>Ga0310695_10015344_pt1 | contig 10219 bp, 8 predicted proteins | sample RumenRJG_04DNA_FD_203882 | JGI IMG/M metagenome (GOLD analysis project Ga0310695, IMG submission 203882) | Bovine rumen microbial communities from Lethbridge, Alberta, Canada - RJG_04 (v2) (version 2) | ecosystem: Host-associated > Mammals > Digestive system > Stomach > Rumen | place: Canada... | reverse complement strand
TAAAAGATATTATTGCACTTGGCGCAATTTACATTCCTATGGATGGCATGAACGAAAAAGGTCTGTACATTGCAGATTTAATGGCGGGAGATGCTGAAACTACTTCTCAAAACCGCGGAAACCTAAATCTTACAACAACAGATGCAATCCGTCTTGTTTTAGACAAAGCGGCAAATGTGGATCAGGCAATTTCTATTCTTGACAGCATTGATATGCATTCTGTAATTGGTTGGGCTCATCATTTTGCAATTGCCGATGCCACAGGAAAAGCAGTTTGCGTTGAATGGGTAGATAACAAAATGTACGTTTCCGAAACTAAAATCCTTACAAATCATTATGTAACAGATTGTCCAAAAAAAGATGACGGGAAAAATCCGGAGACTGAAAATTCTAATGTTCGTTTTAATATTCTTAAAGAGCGGGGAAATGCTGCAAACTGGACAATGAATGCAGAAGAAGTAAAAGACGCACTTAAAGCAGCAAGTGCCGGACAGTTTAAAGGAAAAGCTATAACTGTATGGAGCGCAGTTTTTGAACCGGAAAGCCGAAAAGTTACATACTGTTTTAGGGAAAATTATGATAAAAACATTTCTGTTCAATTTTAAAAAATAGCAGAAATTACCCTTTAGACAAAAGAGGATTTATTATAGAATAAAACTAATGAAAATTACGATTGTAGATGCAAACCCAAACGAAGAAGACGAAATTATTGTAAAGTGCCATTATATTGATGAGAACCTTTCGCATATTCTTCATCAATTGAAAAATGGCAGCTCAACAATGAACTTTTACAAGCAGAACAAAATAATTCCCATCGAAAAAAATGATATTCTTTTTTTTGAATCGGTTGATGCAAGATGTTTTGCTTACACAGAAAACGATGTTTACGAAACAAAACTTAAGCTCTACGAAATAGAAGAAATTATGCCACAGGCAATATTTTTTAGGGCTAATAAGGCCGTTATCGTAAATTTGAAAAAAATAAAAAATCTGGCGCCTGCTTTAGGCGGTCGCTTTGAAGCAACACTTGCAAACGGCTACAAGGCAATTATTTCCAGAAATTATGTACCGCAGCTAAAAGCCCTGCTTGGTTTTTAATTTATAACGAGGTTTATTATGAAAGAAAAAATAAATACAATACTTTCAATTTTTACACGACTTTCTACGGCAATATTTTTGCTTGATTCAATTATACTTATTACTGCTTATGGGAAAGAAGCAAAATTTTTAGCAACCGATATCATTGCCATTCTTGCTCTGGCTTTGGTTTGTTCAGTCTGCTACCTTCCGCTTTTGTCCGACAAAAATCTTTCAAAGAAAAAAATGATCATTATGAATATCACCTATTTTTTAGTTATAAATGTAATTACTCTTACCACAGGCTACTTTTTAAACTGGTTTTGTATTTCAGAATTTCGCTCTTTTGGCCTGCTCGAATCTGTAATTGTTGGGTCGTATCTTATTGTCATGATTTATTTTTACAAAATTGATTCCAACACCGCCGAAAAACTAAATGAAAGATTAAAGAACTTCTAATCAAATAAAAAAGGGGATGACTTATATGAATAATTGTGGTGGTTGTGTTTCGACAAGCTCAACAACCAAGGTTCTAGAAACCACCACTTTTAGTCATCCCATTTTTTTACTTCTTCAAAAGTGCGGCGAATGGATTGTAGGTTTCGCCGTCGTCATCATTCTGGCTGCTCATGTATTTTGCTGCAGTCTGATCCTGTTCTACAGAACTTGCCGGCTTTAACGAAATGCGCTTTGCAGCTGCATCAACTTTCTCTACGACAACGCTCATCGGCTGGCCAGGTTTGTAAACCTTGCGAAGGTTTGTATTTGCACCAACACCTTCAAGCTCGCTGATATGAACAAGACCGTCAATTCCCTTATCAAGATTAACAAAAAGACCAAAATCCATAATTTTGCTGATTTTGCCATCAACTTTTGTTCCAGCAGGGAACTTTGCGGCAACTTCTTTCCACGGGTCAGCCAAAAGAGCCTTAAGGCTTACGCTTACACGCTCGTTTTTCCAGTCTGCCTTAATAACCTTTACATTCAGTTCCTGACCAACTTCAACAACCTCGCCCGCATCCGAAACACGGTCAAAAGAAAGTTCACTTATTGGAAGCAAAGCTCTAAAGCCCTGAATATTTACAAAAGCCCCGAACTTTTCGATGCTTTCTACTGTTGCTGTTACAACAGCACCTTCTGTAATCTGATTAGCAAGCGAACCAAGCTTATTTGCGTATTCACTTTCACCAATTTTGCGGTTGCTTACAAGAATGTCGCGTCCGTCATTTTTATATTCTGTAATAATAAAGCTAAGAGTTTTTCCAACATAAAAGGCAGGTTCCTTTTTGTCTTTAAAGCCCATCTGAGAATAAGGACAAAAAGCACGCTTTCCGCCAAGTTTTACTTCAAAGCCGCCTTTTATTTCGCTTTCAACATGGCCTTCAACAGGAATACCGCCCTTGTATGCATTTTCAAGCATTGTATCATCAGCCGCATTTCCGCCGATTTTTACGGTAAAGCGCATTTCTCCATGAACTTCACCCGTAAAGAAAACCTTTATTTTATCTCCTTCTTTTACGGTAATATTTCCGTCTGCATCTTTAAATTCTGCAGCATCAATTACGCCTTCGCTTTTTGCACTTAAATCAACAAAAACTGTTGAATCTGTAACTGCAACAACTGTTGTTTCAAAACTATCGCCAATATTAAATCTAGTCATTTTTTTTCCTGAATAAAATTATTTTACTTCTACAAAATTAGCCTGAAGCTTATCTGCAAAATCAGTAAGCTCATCAAATTTATTCTGACCTTCAACCCAGAAATCAAGAATGTTTACATACTTTGAATTTTCAACATTTTCTTTTGCAGCTTCGTCAGAATAAGTAACTCTCGTAACGCTAGAATTCTGTTCATCATTGTAAGGCTCTCCGTTGTATTCGCCAACCTGTCTTACAATCTGATTCCATGACTGCATAACCTGTTCAGAAGCGTCTTCAAACGGGTGTGGAATTTGCACAACCGAGAACGAACGGTAGCCGCCGTCATCTTTGTTTGTCTTTATAAAAAATCCGCGGCTTTCAATGCAAACGTTATTTTCTTCTGCAAGCCAGTAGCCGCCTCTAAAAACAACCTTCATTTCGTCAGTAATATTCATATCAGAATTATTTACAAGAAGCTTCATCTTATTATTTTCAACAACAAGTCCTTCGTCCAGACGAGCAACCTTCAAAGATTTTTCAAGATCAGAAAGATTTGCTTTTATATCAGCCGGCAAAGACGCAAATTCTGTCCATTCTTTTATTTTTCCTTCGTAGCGAGGGAAAACATAGTCTGCAACAAACGCCATATCAAGATAGTTTGAACTGAAAACAGAATCTTTTGTAGAAATACAGGTCATTACAAAAAGTCCGTTCGGAAGCAAAAGTGAATAAGTTAAAACTTCGCAGTCAGCAAAATCCATTCCATAGTAATTTACGTACCAGGTACGTCCAAAATAGTCCTTGTAAATTTCTGATTTTTCTGGTGCGCCCAAAGAATTTACATAAACTCGCTGACCATAATTGTTGCGGTAAAAACTAAGAGCCTTGCAAAGATAATCCATTACAAGTTTAGGTTCCTTTACAAGTTTTTCAAGCGGAACAGAATCTGGTTTTGTAACAAAAGAAAAATAATAATTAAAGGCCGTAGAGCTTACAACCTTGCCGTTTTCTTCCAGACGGAAAGTTTTCTGATCTCCAAGAGTTGCAATATCCCAGTCGCCGTTCTGATTCATATAACCACAAATCGGGAACGATTCGCCGTAAGAATTTACAAGAAATTCATTTTTGTGCTTGCTGTTTACAAAGTTTTTTGTTCCGTTCGGAGCATAATCCTTTTTGATTTCGTTTACAACATCAATCATATTCTGCTTGTACTGCTTTGTAAGAGTTTCGTGAACCTTATCCAAAGGAAGCGGCAGATTAATTTCTGTTTCAAATTTATTAGGTTTTTTGTATCCAAGCAGGTTCGGAATTATATACTGATAATCTTTAAAAACATAACCTTTATTGTCTGCTTCAGTTTTAATTTCGTCGATTGGAAGGGCGTAGTTCAAATTTTCATTTTCGCTCTTCATTGTAATAATTCCAATTACAGTTCCGTCTGCATTAATAAGCGGACCACCGGAATTTCCAGGACTTGCCGCAGCAGAAAAACGAATCCATTTCCAGTCACCATTTTTTGTTTCGTAAGTCTGGCTTGTAAGAATTCCAGTTCTGATAATAATTCCCTCGCCAAGCGCGTTTCCTACCGAAAATACATTTGAATTAATTTCAAAATCGCTGGTAACAGAAAGACCTTCACCTTCCTTAATCTTATAATCTTTTACGCTAAAGCGCACAAAATCGCGGCGTTCAGAAAACTTCTGAATCTGGTCAATTTCGTAAACCTTTTCGTTTTTGTCGCGGATAAAATATTTATCGTAAACACTATCGCCGTAAAGGTTAATAACGTGGGCAGCAGTATAAAAATTTCCGTCAGAAAGAAGGAAAGCCGTTCCAATCGGTACATATTTGTCCTTGCGAATTGCAAACGGAATTCTTTCCATATCCATTTCTGATTCATATTCAATATCAGCATCATCGTGTTTTTCTACTATAACTTCAAAAACACAGGAAGAAACTTTTTTATAAACCTCAGCGTCTAAAACTGCCTGAGAAAAAAGTGATGGCAGCGCTAAAAAAGATGCCAGTAAAAAAGTCAGAATTTTTTTCATTTCGAACCCCATATAAAATCTTTAAAATAGGAACGTTTGTCCGTATCTTATTTTAGTAAGCACATATTATAATAATTCGCTTTATTTTTAAAGACCAAAAAAAACTAAGGAATTTCCCCTAGGAATTACAATCAAAATATAGAATATAACTATTCTTTTCTATATACTTAATTTTATCGGACGAGATCCTTCATGGAGAAATTTATGAAAAACAGTTCTAGCAAAAAGAAAAGTCCTATAAAACTAAAAATTAATTCCAAAAAATTCTTTTTTTATTTCTGAAGACTTTTTCCCGCCGCCGTTATGATTACACTTTTTGTTCTTCCAATGGGAATGGAAAGTCTGAGCCTTAGTAACGGAGAAAGCATTTCAAAACTTATTTATCCTTACCTTTTGCCGTTTACACCAGGAAAATCAATTCAGGAATCACCTTTACACTACGTTTACTTTTTAATTTATTTTGTACCTTTCACTGCTCTTTTTCTTTTAATTTCACTTTTTATTAAAGACAAAGTTACAAAGGTTCTTTACGTCGTAACTTACATAAGTTTTTCAATTTATCTTTTCTGTTCGGTTACAGCCCTTATCATTTTTGCAAACTGCGGACGCTGGTTCGCAATTCTGCCTGTAAGAGTTTACATAGTATTTGGATTTTCTTTTATTTCGCATGTACTTATGTCAATTTTCGGAATTCTTTTTATTCGCGAAATGAATCCGGAATTTGCAGAATACAAACGAATGCAGAATGAATCTAAAGAGCACACAAAAATTTCCATAAAAACAAAACTTACTTTTACAATCATCGGGGCAATTGCAGTTATTCTCGTTGTTTTTATGATTTTGATTCTCCGCAGCTACAAAACAATGTTTACAGAAGCGGTAAGTGATGTAGGACGCTCACAGGCTGAACAAACCGCAACCATCTACGATTCTGCCGACGGAAAATACGAAAAGATTTCTGCATATTTTCAGCAGCAGAAGGATGCAAACAGTTATGCTGAATCACCTTTTGAACGTATTGATATAATCACAACAAACCAGCAGAGCAATATAGTTTTTAAGAGAGTTGGCGACACCGTAACACTTATTACAGACGAAAATGGTAACGAACCTGTATGGCCGGAATTCAACGTTTTCTCGTATACAACAGCAGTTGGAAAAGTAAAATCAATTCCACAGGAAGAAAAAAACATTTCAGCTTCGCAGGCAAAAGAATACTTTGGAAATTTCCAGTCCGGACGCTATAAAAAACAGCCGGTTTATTACAAGGAATTCTGCAAATACATTTATCCGGTTTCTTTTTCGAGACGCGACGGAAACAAACTTATGGGATTTTCTATTGTAACTTACCGTGAAGAAATTCTGATGCGCTCTTATTTCCATGCGCAGGTTTTTGTTTACACAATGGCCGTAATGTTCCTTTACATTGCAATTATTATGGCTCTCCGAATTGCAGATTTTATAACGAATCCGCTTTTGTTCCTTAAGACAAACGTAAGAAAAACTTCAAACACTCTGGAAGAAATTCTTGAAGGAAATTCAAAAATCACAGCAAATCAGCTTACATATATTGATTCAATTAAAACTCAGGACGAGACAAAAGACCTTTCTAAAGAAATAAAAAATATGGTCGGCGTTATTCGTGGAATAATTCCTTACATTTCGTTTTCTACCCTGCAGGCTGCCGAAAAAGACCAGAAAAAGGTTTCTTCTTCGCGCGAATTGTGTTTCCTTTTTACAGATATCCGCGGTTTTACCTCTCTTTGCGAAGGAAAACAGCCTAAAGATGTAGTTGAAATTCTGAATCACTATCTTGATATAGAAGCTGAAATTATTCTTAACAACAACGGCGACATAGACAAATTTGTAGGCGATGAAATGATGGCTTTCTTTGCCGGTCCAAAAAAAGAATACAACGCCTGCAAGGCAGCTATGGAAATTCGTGCGGCAATGCGCGCTCAGCAGCAGCAGGCTCTTGCCGACGGTTCAGATTACATTTCTATAGGAATTGGTATTAACACTGGTAAAGTCGTTTTTGGTTCCGTGGGAGCAAGAAGCCGCATGGACTTTACTTCAATTGGCGACACAGTAAATCTTGCAGCCCGATTGGAAGGGGCAAACAAAGCTTACGGTTCAAAGTCAATTATCACCGAAGCCGTTTTTGAAAAGCTTAAAGATACATTTATTTGCCGCGAACTGGACTTTATTACCGTAAAAGGAAAAACAGAACCAGTTCGCATTTACGAAATTTTGCAGTCAAAAGCGGCGGCAACAGACAAACTTTTTGAAATAAAGGATTTGTTTGAAAAAGGACTTACCGCTTACAGAAAGCAGGACTGGGACAAAGCAGAGGAAATGTTCCATCTCTGCAACGAAAAATACCAGGATTTACCTTCAATCGTATTCATAGACCGGATTGCGCACTTCCGTCTTAATCCACCTCCAAAAAAATGGGATGGAGTATTCGAGATGAAGGTCAAATAATGCTCTTATCGAAAATCCGTTATGCCACTAATTAAACTAACAGACGAAATATCATATTTACCATCCGTAGACAAACCAATTTCTTCGGACGTTGCTTTTATTAAAACCTCTCAAGCCACCTGGATTTTCGACACAGGTACAACAAAAGAAGCCGCAGAACTTATTAACAGCATCGAAGGCACAAAAAATGTCGTTATTTCGCATTTTCATTTTGACCATATTTTTAATCTGACAAAAATAAAATACGATAATCTCTATGTTTCAAAGTACACAAAACGCTATTCGCGGAAAGGAACGGTGGTAGAGAGCTCACTCGAATTTCCAGAACAGGGAATCAGACTGTTCGAAATTCCATCAAGCCATGCAAAAGGCTGCCTTGCCCTTGAATTTAAAAACTACGCTTTTTTAGGCGACGCAACCTACTGCAAAATCAAAATTGGTTCACACGAATACAATGTTCAGCTTTTAGAACAGATGATACAATCAATGGAACAAATTAAGGCAGATAATTTCTGTCTAAGCCACGATAAAAATTTTTCAGTTTCAAAAGAAAGCGTTATTGCACTATACAAAAAAATTTTTAACCGCAGAATTCCCGGAAAATCAACAATAAATGTAAACGACTTTTTTAATGCAGACGGTTCTACTGCAGACAGACCCGACGCACTTGGTTCAAACACAAAAAATCTGAATGAATATCTAAAGTAAATAGACAATTACGCCCAGAATCACAAGAAGCACAACATTATAAACTGTAAATACACCAAAATAATTGTCATGACACTTTGCGCTTTGAAGTCCGCTTGTAGACTCTGGCACAGCAGACGCGGTATAAAGCTTGAACGAAATTACGCTTGCCATAGAAGCAATCAAAGTACCAAGCCCGCCCACATTTACCGCAAGCAAAAGCATTGCGCCATTTTGTGTAAATCCGCTTAAAAGCAGAGCCGCCGGCACATTGCTGATAACCTGACTTGCCGCAATTCCAGTAATGTAAGTTTTAAGAGGAGAAGAAAGCAAAGACTGAACAAAATCAGAAAAAGCAGGCACAGTAGAAATTGTTTTTGTAAAGATAAAGAAACCTGCAAAAGTCAAAAGCAGACTGTAATCAACTTTTTTAAAAAGACGCCAGTTGCACACCGCCATTACAACAATCGTAAAGCCAAGCATTATAAAATAATTTACAATATGAAAAACCGTCAGCAAACAGATAACAAAATCTATAAAATAGAAGAAAGTACGAAAATCAACCTTAAGCGTTGTAAGCTGAGTCTGAAGCGCATTACCTTCAATCTTATGAGGCTCTTCAAAGCCACCGTGTTCCGCAAGCTTTTTGCGAGTTAAGAACATTATGATAACCCAAAGAATCACAAGCGATGGAACAGCAATTTTTGCAGTAAGTAAAAAGAATTCCAGTGCAGAAAATCCATAATAAGAAAAAAGATAAAGATTCTGAGGATTTCCCATTGGCGTAATGCACGAACCAAGGTTTGCCGCAAGAGTTTCAAGCACAACAATACGCAGCGACAAAAGATTTATGCGCTTAAAAATCAAAAGCGTAATAGGCACAAAAGTCAAAAGCGCAACATCATTAGTAACCAGCATCGAAGAAAAAAACACAAGATACGTCAAAAGGAAATAAAGTGAGCGTCGGGTCTTACAAAGTCGCAAAAGCCGCGAAGCAATCACATCCAGAAAGTTCTGACTTTGGAACGCCTTAATCACAATCATCAAAGAAAAAAGAATCGCAATCGTGCGGAAGTCAATTGCCTGCACACAGACAATCGGCGCCGGCCTAATCACACAAACCGAAACCAGCGCAAGCACAAGCGCAGCAAACAGCACCGGCTCCTTTTTTACAAAATTGCCCAAAAATCCAACAGCTTTTTTCATAGTAAGAAGAGAATATCACAAACCAATAGTGGCGGGCAATCGGGGTGAAGTTTTAGTTCTTTTTTCCCCAATTTTTGGCACGAACAATTTCTTCAACTTTTTCTTCAAGTTTCAGGTACATTTATCGGGCGCACAGAAAGTGCATTAGTGGCGATGCAAGGTGCATTCTCATTTCAATCGTATAATAAAATTTTATTTGCCGAAACCTTTTTTGTGTTAGTATATTTTATATTATATAGGCAAATTATTATGAGCAATAAAACTTCAGAAAACACCATCGACATCGAAGAACCTGTTATGCCGCCTTCACTGATTAATAACGCTGCAGTTTCCGGCGATTTTTACAAAATGGCATTTCAGTTTCAGCAGATTATGATGATATATGAAAGCGCAATTAAACAGATTGAAACAAAACTTGATATTTTGAATAAAGAAAGCAGCGTAAACAGAACGCGAAATCCAATCAACACAGTAAAAAGCAGGCTGAAGAGTCCTGAAAGCATTGCAAAAAAGCTTGAAAAAAAGAGTCTTGAAGTCAGTTTTAACTCTATGATGAAAAATCTGAACGACATAGCGGGCGTTCGCGTGATTTGCCCTTACATTTCGGACATTTATTCTGTGCGCGACATGCTTTTAAAGCAGCCAGATTTAAAACTGATAAAAGAAAATGATTATATTCAAAATCCAAAAGAATCTGGTTACCGCAGCCTGCACCTTGTAATGGAAATTCCGGTTTACCTTTCTAAAACTGAACATAACGTTCGTGTCGAAATTCAACTGCGCACAATTGCAATGGATTTCTGGGCAAGTCTGGAACATCCTCTGCACTATAAAAACGACGCCGAAGTGCCGGACAGCATCCGCCGCGAACTTTTCCGCGTGGCCGAAACAATAGCCATGACCGATCGCGAGATGGAAGAAATTGCAATCGAATTGCAGACTTTGAATTGATTTTTTTGTGGGGGAAAGCCTTCCCCCCTGGAAAAAAACCGCTGGTTTCGACAAGCTCAACCGACGCGGTCTTTTTCTACCCCTTCTCCTAAGGGGGCAAGCCCCCTTAAAATCCCCCGG
>Ga0310695_10015343_pt1 | contig 10219 bp, 8 predicted proteins | sample RumenRJG_04DNA_FD_203882 | JGI IMG/M metagenome (GOLD analysis project Ga0310695, IMG submission 203882) | Bovine rumen microbial communities from Lethbridge, Alberta, Canada - RJG_04 (v2) (version 2) | ecosystem: Host-associated > Mammals > Digestive system > Stomach > Rumen | place: Canada... | reverse complement strand
TATGCATTATGTGATGTATATCAACATAAATTTTTAAAGAACCAACGCCCGTCCTGGGGCTATCCTAAGTACAGTTTTAGGTCATTATGGAGCGTTTACCTTTTTATAGGTTTAACTTATAATTCTACAGTTATATTATCAATAAGCCGCGGTGTGCCAAGATATGCTGAAACCAGGATTACAGCGGTTCTGGTTTGTTCAGTAATTGTATCAAGTGTTACCGCATCAACAATATCGATGGAATCCGTTTTAAATCCGGTACTGTCTAAACTCCTGCGTGCCGAAGCTTTAAGCTGTTCAAAGTCTCTGTTTCCTTCTTTTATTGCCTTTGCAAGTCCGGAGATCTCCTTGTGGAGCAGATGTGCCTTAGTTTTATTTTCCGCTGTCAGCAGACCGTTTCTAGAAGATAATGCCAGACCTTCTGAATCTCTTACAATCGGAACGGTAACGATTTTTACCTGAATTGCCATATCATCCACCATCTGTTTAAGCATGGCGACCTGTTGAAAATCCTTTTGTCCGAACATTGCAAAGTCCGGTCTTACAATATTGAAAAGTTTGTTCACTACGGTGGATACACCCTTAAAATGACCTGGTCTTAATTTTCCTTCCAGTTTATCGGATATATGAGGAACAAATACGGTGGTTTGGTTTTCCATCCCGTTGGGATACATGGTTTGAGGTGTAGGAGTAAATACCAGATCAACATTTTCCTGCTCCAGTTTTGCCAAATCCTGATCAAGAGTTCTCGGATAATTTTTCAAATCGTCGGCATTATTAAACTGTAACGGATTTACAAATACGCTTACTGCCACCTTGTCTGCAATTTTTTTTGCCTCTCTGACCAATGTTAAGTGACCTTCATGCAGGTTGCCCATTGTCGGAACCAGAGCAATTGTCGCATTCTGTTTTTTCAACTGGTTGACTGCATCAACAGCAGAAGGTATATCTTTAGTTATAATCATTTTTTATTATTTCCTTTTTAGTGAAAACTTTGAGAATCATTCGGAAAGTTCCCGTTCTGCACTTCGCTTAAATAAAGTTTTACTGCATCGGTAAAGTTACCTGATTCCTGCAAAAAGTTCCGGGCGAATTTAGGTGTATGACCTGGAGTTATTCCGAAAGCATCGTGCATAACTAAAATCTGCCCGTCTGTATTGTTTCCTGCACCTATACCAATAGTAGGAATACGCAGTTTCCGGGTTATTTCCTTTGCCAGCTCGGCGGGAATACATTCGAGTACTATCATACAGGCACCTGCCTCCTGCAAAGCCTGTGCATCATTCAGTAATTTCCTGGCCTGTTCTTCAGATCTTCCCTGAATTTTATATCCGCCGAAAATATTTACGAATTGAGGTGTCAATCCTATATGGGAGCATACCGGAATTCCGTTATGTACAAGCATTGTTACTATGTCTGCAATTTCCTGACCACCTTCAAGTTTTACCACATTTGCGCCGGATTCCATCAGTTTTTTTGCGGAAACGGCTGCTGTAGGTTTGTCATAATAACTCATGAAAGGGAGATCAGCGATAATCAGGGAGTTTTTTACAACTTTGGAAACACAGCGTGTATGATAGGCAACATCATCGACCGTAACACCGATTGTACTTTCTCTTCCCTGCATTACCATACCAAGAGAATCCCCAATAAGCAGAGCCGGTACTTCACAGTCATCAAAAATTTTGGCAAAAGCAGCATCATACGCGGTAATGGTGCCGAATCTGGTATGATTGTTTTTTAAATTCTGTAATGTTGAAACTGTATATTTGCTCATAAGAAAACCCCACATAACATATTAACGCCGATCATTATAGATCGTTGTCAATGATTTTTAAATCGGAGCAGTCTATATTGATAAATAACTCTTCAATGGTTTTATTCAGCGGTGTTGCAAGCTTGGGATTAATGTCCATCATCGGTTTGAGAACGAAACTTCGAAGGGCAAGACCAGGATGAGGAACCGTAAGAATTTCAGTATTGATAATTTCCTGATCGTACAGGATTAAGTCAAGATCCAGTGTTCTCGGTCCCCAGTGGATCTTTCTGACACGTTTATGATTGTTTTCAATTTTCTGAAGTTCCTTCAGAAGTTCAAACGGAGAAAGTTCCGTTGATATTTGCGCGACGGCATTAATGAAATCAGGTTGATCCTGAGGACCCATCGGCACGCTTCTATAGATACCTGATTTCTTTATCAGTGTGGTTTCTGGAATGGAATTTAATTCATCAAATGCGCTTCTGACCTGAAGCAACGGTTCCTCAAGATTGGAACCTAAAGCGACAAATGCTGTATGTAGCACGGTTAATCCTCAATTTTCTGATTGTAGGCTTTCTGCCAGAATTTAAACAGCGGAACTAGATCCGGATTAACCTGAGATCTGTATTCAAGAAAATCCAATGCTCCCTTGAATCTTCCAAGTCCAATGACAGATTGTAGCTGCGGTTTGTTCGTCATGTAGCAGTTAAACTGTATAAACCATATCTGTGTTGTGTCAACGCTGGAAAACCACGGCATTGCAGTATATGCCGCTTGCTTTCCAAGCACACCTTCACACACGCTCATGAAAATTTTTTGTATTTTGCTGTAAAGACTCTTTGCCTTTGAAATAAACTTTTCAGTGAATTTTTTATCATGTACCGTGTATGTCTCTATCGGATGCAGTTTCCCGGATTTTATTCCATGACTGTTTTCGAGAATGCAATTATAAATGCGTACTGAATTTTCAGTTACATTTTCAGGTTTTAAAAAAGCAATTTTGTTTAATTCCTCCAGCATTGCAAATGAACCAATGCTTTCTTCAAATCTGACTACAACTTCCGGCCACAGAAGAGCGGAGTACATAAATGACAGATTTCCTGTTTTACCGGAAGCCACCCTGGCATCGGCGTTTTTTAAAAAATTATTTATAAATTTTTCGTAAATATTATTTTCCCCGGAATTCATAAGACGATCGATAGTAGGGAAAATGTATTTAAACAAATTGAATTCGCGCATTTGTTTCATGGTTTTTTCACCATAGCCGAGCAGGAACATTTTTCCTATTTCATCGTACATACGTGCATTTGAAACCGACTGGATAAGGTGTACATTTTTTTTGATCGGTTCGGAAGTTCGATGTGTCATCTTCATGTCCAGTTTACTGCTGAATCGTATGGCGCGCAGCATTCTTACCGGATCTTCCTTGTATCTGACAATCGGTTCGCCGATGATATCCAGCCTTTGATTTTTGAGATCTCTTATGCCGTTGTGAAAATCATGGATTTCACTTGAAATAACATCATAATAAAGTGCATTGATTGTAAAATCTCTGCGGGTTGTGTCCTCAATCATGGTTCCATAGTTATTATCACGGATCAGCATTCCTTTCTGGTTTGATACCCGATCTGCGGAATTTGGCGAGGTTTGCACTACATTTGAATTCTGTACCGGTTTCTGTTCCGATTCGGAGAAATCGTAAAAGATGATTTTATATATTTTACTGTAATTTTCAGCTCTAATCTGGGGATAGTAATAACTCTGATAATGCAAAAAGCCGGTTATTGCGGAACGATTCTGTTTTAAAAATGAGATGTTTCCTCTTAATAATTTGTTCAGCACAGCCTTTTCTGAAATTTTGAAGATGAACAGAAACTGCAAGGTCCAGATGTAACTTATAATCATGTTAAGATTGGCAGGGAATCCGATTTTCCTTAAACTTTCAGTAAAAATGATAAAAGCGGTGCAATAAACGGTTTCCTTTGTTTTCAGAGACAGATTGTTAACTGAATGAACCAGCGGGACGTATGATTTTATTTTCGATTTTGTTCCCGTTGCCAGTGTTTTAAGACATGTTGTATACGATTTCAGCAGTTCTGATAATTGTGTGTCGGCAATACCGTTTTGAACCTTGGAGGCAAATTTTTCAGCTTTTTCGTTGAAATCTGTTGCTCTGGAAATGAGAGTATCAATAATATTCTGGGCATTCTTTTTATCATTTTCCAAAGCAAACTGCTTTCTAAGCCTAAATATTTCATAGAAATCCTCTATTTTTCCAAGTTTTTCTTCCAGGTCTGTCAAGGCCATCGGCCAGAACAGTACGGCAAAGAATATAATAATGTTGTTATTATTCAAGTTAATCTGTTTTGTAAGTTCGGAATATGAACTGTCGTCTTTTAAATTATCCGCAAGGTTATACAGATTCAGAAAATTCACTACGTGATTCAGGTTTTTCTCATTTTTCAGAGCTTTATGCAAACTCGGGAAAAGCAGTTCTATAATCTGAAACTGATTAAGAACATCAAAAAAGATATTTCTTACAATCGGATAATAAAAACCGTAGGTTAATGCATTAAGAATTTCCACGGTGTCAACTTTCAGCAACGCACTCCTGCAGCTGATAACCATATGATTGAGTTTGTCTGACAGAGGTTTTCTGTATAATGCGTTTGCCCACAATGCCTTCAGTATGAACAACGGGTGTTCATTTATAAATGTTTCATCAATGCTGTCATCGGCAAATTCTATATAATTCAAATCTTTTTTGAATAAATCAATATCGTTGTCCAAATCTTTTTTTATTTTAGCTGCCGAACTGATGGACATTAGTTCACTTTTAAACTGGGAAAGAGGATTATTTTGGGTTGCCTGAATGTATTTCTCTTTTAACTTTGCGTGTGATGAAAATGCATCAGAAGATATGTTGTTAAGAATTGATTCCGCTGACAGACTGATTTCACCTGCTGTTTTACTGTTATCTGTTGCAGGTGCTGCACCTGACAATTTTGAGTCTGTGCACTCGGCTGTTGGTTTGCTCTCAGGGACAGAGAAAGACTGCGGATCTGCGGCTCTGAAAGTTGCCACTTCGATAATTTCAGAACCGAAAGTAACATGTGCAATTTTAAATCTTTTTCCAATAACTCTGGCTATAGGGCGGGAACGAAAAACTCCCTTGCCTAAATTTACATCCTGATATTCTTTTAAAGCATTGCGTTGATTGAAAATTTTAACAACCTCTTCAGGCGTTGCGTTGGTTGTTACATCAAAGTCTTTAGGTTTCTTGTTTAAAATTAAATCCCTTACGCAGCCACCGACAATATAAGCTTCAAACCCGTTTTTTACCAGGGTTTTAACAACAAATGTGGCATTGGGGGAAATTGAACTGTTATCAATGTGATGTTCTGACTGAGGGATTATATTATCTGTTATATTATCTAAAAAATTCACGGCTTTTCTGTTTTTTTATTGTTAATGTGATTATATTCGAATTCTTGGGCTCTGTTAAACATGAACCTACATAATCAGCCTTTATAATAGCGCATACTGGATTTTTTTCAATTTAAATTTGATTCCGCGGATAACAAAAAACACTGTCCATTATTACTGTTGAACAGTGTTTTATACGAATATATCAGCGGTAAACCGCAAGAAATCATGAAACAGGCATTAATCTGAAAGCTGCTTTTCCTTTATTTCTGCCAGTTCCTTGCAGTCAACACACAGATCTGCTGTAGGTCTTGCCTCCAAGCGTCTGATACCGATCTCAGAACCGCAGTTCTTACAGTAACCGAAGTCATCTGAATCAATAGCTGACAGTGTTTTTTCTATTTTTCTGATTAATTTTCTTTCACGATCGCGAGTTCTGAGTTCCAGTGCAAATTCCTCTTCCTGTGAAGCTCTGTCCACTTCATCCGGGAAATTTGCCGCTTCGTTTTTCATATGATCTACAGTTTGACCAACTTCTTCTCTTAATTGATTTCTCCATGCGGTAAGAATTTTTCTGAAATGCTCTCTCTGAGCATCATTCATATATTCTTCGCCAGGCTGTACCACGTATGGCTCAATTCCATCAATTATAGTAGATGTTCTCTTGCGTTTAGTCTCACCCATGATTTTATCTCCTCTGCAAACTTTATTTGATCATTTAAATAAAGTGTAGATTTCTTTTTTGTTAATAAAAATTATTTTTAAATCGACTCTTACTATTTTTCTTTAATAAGTATCAAAAAAACTTGAGTGAGTATACGTATAAATACAATAAAATTCTTTAATGTATTTCACTATTTTTAATATTTCTGTCTTTTTTTTACTAAGTGACTACTATATGAACAACATCTGTTTACTTAAGCAGGAGCAACGGGTCTGTAACACCGTTGGCCTCAAACGCATTCCGACGATCAATGCAGGTACCGCAGCAGCCGCACGGCTTTTCTTTTCCTTCGTAGCATGACCATGTAAGTTCATAGGGAACCTTGAGAAGTAATCCCTGTTTTACTATTTCAGCCTTGTTGCAGTTTATGAAAGGTGCCTCGATTGACAGTTCATGTCCCGTACCCTCATAAACAGCCTGATTCATATACTGTACAAACTCGGGGGTGCAGTCGGGATATGCTCTTCCTGCCGCATCATCGGCGTGAGCTCCGTAGTAAACCACTGATGCTCCGATACTCTGTGCAAAACTTGCCGCGGTACTCAGCATCAATCCGTTTCTGAATGGAACGTAAGTTGATACAGTTCCGGTTCCTCCAAGATCGTTCAGTTGGTCGTTATAGCTTTTATGAACAATTTCGTGAGATGAATGTTGCAGCAGTGAGCAATCGGATTGAGCAAAAATTGCGGATAAATCCAGGAGTTTGTATGGAACCTGGTAGTGCCGTGCTATTTTTTTTGCACAGTCCAGTTCCTTCTGATGTTTCTGTCCATACAGAATGTTCAGTGCGTATACGTTCTGTTTTTGATACTTTTCCACGGCAAGGGCAAGACAGGTTGAACTGTCAACACCGCCGCTTAATAAAACTACTGCTTTCATAAAATGCTCCTGGAGGTTTATATTCTACTGCTGCCGGCAATTGTTTTTATCGATTACGTGCTGATTGATAATATTCCCGCTGCTGTCAAAGAATTTATAGTTAATAATGCTGATCTGAGGTAAAAGACTGCCGAAGATACTGCACATGCTCTGATCGATGCTGCTTATATTGGCATTCCTGATATTATCCGTGAATATCGGCATCGGGGTAAGTTCGATATTCAGCATGCTTCCGGTTATTTTGCAGGATGCCTTTTCGTAAGGCGAACCGGTTACAGTAAACGACGAGGAACAGGCCTGTTCGTAGGCCTCCAGTTCCGGATCTTTGGTTTGTTTTTCCGTATCTGTTTCTTGTCCGTCGTTCTGTTCCTGTGTTTTCTTTTTATCTGATTCTTTCGGCAGAGGAACAGCAGCGCCGGGGACAGGAACATCTTCACTGGCAGGAAGATCTTCCGTTTTAACATTTTCTGAAAGAACTGTTTCGGCAACAGTATCGTTTTCTTTCAGCTCGCTTTTTGTATTTTTCTTCACAGGAACAGAATCGTCTATACCGTCGATGTCCAAATCGTCAATATCTATTTTGTCTTCATTTTCTACCGGTGCCTGTTTACGCGTGTCTTCTGCACCAGTTTCCCTTTCAGCGGCTGCACAGCAGACCGAACCGAATGTTAAAATTGAAATTAATAAATAAGCTAAATATCTGGTCATGTCGATCGGTTCCATAATTATGGTTATTAACGATAAACGGAATTCCGTAATTCTGTTATAATACGGAACTGATTTTAGCATATAATGCTCGGGCTGGATCAAATTGATTTCAACTGTTGATGATCCGGTTTCTTTTTTCAGAGCATGGTGACGGAAAGATTATAGCAGTAGAGATTCCTTGGAACAGTAATGGCAGGTACAGTCAAAAAGAGAAAAAATCCGAATAAGGCGAAAGTAAAAAAGGGCGGCTGGAAGTTAAAATTTTTTGTTTTTTGCTTGATTTCGTTTCTGGTCGGTGCGGTTGCTCTGACCGGGTATATTTATATCCTGGATAAAGAGGTTCAGGAAAAATTTACCGGAGAAAAATGGCAATTGCCGGTGTGGATATATTCTCGCCCGCTGGAACTTTATAAAAATCAGAGAATTTCCTTGAAACAGCTTGAAACCGAACTGATTACGCTTAATTACAGGAAGGTTTATGATCCTGCCAATCCCGGGGAATATGCTGTTGAGGGAAATAACCTGGTCGTTATCAAAAGACCTTTTAAATTTTATGACGGCGATGAAAAGGAACGTGCTTTATTTATTCAGTTCGGCAGTGAACGCATTCAGACATTAAAAGACGCAAAAACCGGAGCAACATTGGCTTCGGCGAGACTGGATCCGATAATTCTGGATCGTATAACTTTGGGAAATGAAGAAGATCGTATAAAAATTACTCTGCAGGATGTCAACGATAAACTGATTCCCATTCTTACAACCATTGAAGATCGCGATTTTTATGATCATTTCGGTATTAAGCCTACATCAATAGCCAGAGCAATGATCGCAAATATCAAGGCGGGACGAAATGTACAGGGCGGTTCCACCCTGACACAGCAGCTGGTTAAGAATTTCTACCTTACAAGCGAAAGAAGCGTTAGCAGAAAAATCAAAGAGGCTCTGATGTCTCTGATAGTCGAGTACCGCTACAGTAAAAACGAAATACTGGAAGCCTACCTTAATGAGATTTATCTGGGACAGAACGGATCCAACGGCGTTTACGGTTTCGGACTTGCTTCATATTTTTATTTCGGACTGCCGGTAAGAGAACTTGACGTGGGGCAGATTGCCACCATGGTGGCGATTATAAGAGGTCCGTCCTACTATGATCCGTGGCGCCATAAGGAAAGAACTCGAGAACGCCGGGATATGATATTAAAAAAACTGCTGGACGAGGATATTATTACACCAAAGGAGTATGATCAGTATGCTTCAAAGGATATAGAGGTTCTTCCAAGGGGTAAGGCTATTTATGGTAAAACACCTGCCTATGTCGACCTGGTAAAGAGGGAAATCCGCGAAAAAATGGGAGATGAAATTCTGAAGGTATCCGGTTTGAAGGTATTTACAAGTTTTGATCCGAATGCGCAGAAAGCTGCGGAAAATGCTGTTGCCAAAGCAGGTGCGGAATTTAAAAACAGATATCCTGATATTCAGATTGCATTTTCAGTTGCAAACTGGCATAAGGGTGAGGTGATAGCTCTGGTCGGAGGAAGAGATTACGCTACCAAGGGAATGTTCAACCGGGCCATTGACGCGCATCGTCCGATAGGTTCCACCATAAAGCCGATAGTATATTTAACCGGTTTTGCTGAAAAAAATTACAGACTGTCTACCGTAATTGATGATTCTGCTTTAACCGTTCATTACGGAAAACAGGAATGGAGACCTCGTAACTTTGACCACAAATATCACGGAAAGGTATTTCTGCGTGATGCACTCGCGAGATCTCTGAACATCCCCGCTGTAAGAGTTGGTGTTGATGCAAAGATCAGGAATGTAATTAAAAATCTGCAGGCAGTGGGAGTGGATCAGGAACTTCAGCCGTATCCTTCGCTGCTGCTTGGTACCGTTGAGATGTCTCCTCTTGAAATGACACAGATGTTTTCGGTTTTTGCGTCACAGGGTTATTACAAACCTCTTACCTCGATCCGTGCAATAGTGGATAAGAATGATGAACTTATTTATCAGGAAAACGAGACGGCAAAGAGGATTTTTTCTTCAGAGGATACTTATCTGCTGACATCCGGTTTGATCAGTGTTGTAAAATCAGGTACAGCGCGTTCCCTTAACAGTATAGTGCCGAATGTCAATATTGCAGGTAAAACAGGAACTACTGATGACGGCAAGGATTCATGGTTCGCCGGTTATGACAACGATGATGTGTTTTCTGTATGGGTAGGTATGGATGACAACAAGCCTACAGGCTATACAGGTTCATCCGGAGCTCTGAAGGTGTTTAATATGTATGTTAAGGAGCGTGGTGCCAATTCCATTAACATTCCGATGCCTAAAGGAATAGTAAACCAGAGGTTTAATCGTTTTGGCAATCCTATAGAAAATGATTGCAAACTTGAAGGTTCAATTGTGGTTCCCGCTAAGATTTCAACTATCGGTGAAGTCGAAAAATGTTACTACTACAGTGAATAAATCCGCTTAAATATTTTAACATGCCGTGAGCAAGAAATCCCCCACCTCTACAGGTGGTAGTTCGAGATCGCGGTGTGAGCTAGTTCAAACTTTAATTTTTTTGTATTAGGTCTAAAATCCCAGCTTAGACCTTCTTAAAATTCCAAGGCATAGCCTTTTCAAGAATTGCATTTCTCTCTTCAGGTTGAATACCCGGATCTGTCAATTTTTCTCGATGCAATCCAATATACCTGAACAGGTATGCAAGGTAT
>Ga0310695_10015342_pt1 | contig 10219 bp, 8 predicted proteins | sample RumenRJG_04DNA_FD_203882 | JGI IMG/M metagenome (GOLD analysis project Ga0310695, IMG submission 203882) | Bovine rumen microbial communities from Lethbridge, Alberta, Canada - RJG_04 (v2) (version 2) | ecosystem: Host-associated > Mammals > Digestive system > Stomach > Rumen | place: Canada... | reverse complement strand
CCCTCGCAGATGTTGTCCTCGATAGCAGGAAGTTCAAGCCACTCGGCAATCTTGCTTTGGAAAGCGTTAGGCTGCTTCAGGCACTCGGCCAAAGTCCCTCTGAAGAGAGTCTTGGCATAAAAGAAACTATAGGTCTCGAAGAGCTCGTTGACTTCATCAACAGGGAGGAATCTTCCACCCTCCTCAGTGAAGAGGTAGATGTCAAAGCCATAAAACTCATGGTCAGGAGTATAGCAGACACCTCTTTGGATCAAGCCGACTTTCTGCCTTGCCTTCACCCCATCATGAGGATACAGACCACCAAACATCTCGCCGAACACGGAGATGTGAGTTACCTCTGGATACTTAGCCTTGATGCCACCGAATAGCTTCAGCACTCTGTCCCGGTATCTTTCGAGCAACTCAGGGTAGTCATAGAACTGCTCGCCCTCCTCCAGCATCGATGTACGCTTGGCAAACTTCACGGTCTCACCATCGCAAAGAAAGCTGGTGTTGGCACCATGTACCTTCTCCTGCACCACATATTCCAAATCCTGTGGCATCTCTGCCACTACGTGCTCCATAAACTCACGGCTAAAAGAGTTCTCGATAGAGCTGTACTTCTTGAATTCTAACATTGTTCTTTTCTTTTGTGCGCATCGCTGCGCGGTTAATACTGTTGTTGATGTTTAGGTCGTGCCCACTAGCTAAGGAGTGGAGAAGAACGGATAATGGACACACAGATAACGAAAAACCGTTGGAAAGTTTGGTAAGCTCTTTCCAACGGTCTCGTTATCTCTTATACTCTGAAGTTCGGCTGCATCTATGCCGTCCGGTCAGATTCTCTATCTGATGATGTTCGTTGGAAATTTGGCGTGTACCAGTCACGTGCTGCAATACTCATCGAGTCGTTCGTATGAACATAGCAGAAGCCTCCAAAGCTCTCTTTGCCCTGGAGTGGTAACAGTGTTGATATGTTGAGCTTTGCTCCACGTTTTCTCGCCACGACAAAGTTGATGCGAGCATCACTTTGTTCGCATGGCTTGACGAAAACGTTCATTCTTTGTTGAAGCATTGCTTAATTTACATAAATTTGAAAAACGGCAGCAAAATTACACACTTTTTCACAAACCACCAAACAATTCCGTATCTTTTTTGCATTTCCTATAAAAAACATCCATATCATTAGCCGATTCTTCCTGAATTATTCGTAATTTTGTAACCGTTTATATAATAATGGTATGGCAAAGACAAAGAAAACAGATTCATCGAAAAGAGATATTAATCCTGCAAGTGCTCTGTCAATTGGGGATTTCCTGAAGTTAATCCAGAAGGAGGTAAAGGAAACCATGGAGGAGATAGACCTTGACAAGATTGAAGATGAAGAGAGCGATGACATCGAGGATGATGAAGAAAGTTACTTGATGGGATTGACACTTCCCAAGCATAAATTCGTAGGTCCAATGAAGCATGAGTTCCACATACGCGTCAAGCTCAATAATGCCCCAGTAAATATCTGGCGCGAGTTGGTAGTACCATCAAATATCACACTTGAGATGTTGGCATACGTACTGATTGACGCTATGGGGTGGAGACACGAGCACCTATATCAGTATCATACCAAGAATGGTGTGTGCTTTCTGAACTCCAGAGAGTTGAAACATCGTAATGACAGCTTTTTTGCTTTTATGTCTCGTGTCAGATACAAGAACAGCGAAAAGACATCGTTGGAGCAGGTGATTCAGCCCAAAGGAGAACGCCTGAAGTTTGAATATGACTTCGGTGACTCTTGGACACACGACCTTTGGGTAAAGGGAACTCGCGACTATGCTTCGAATGAAGAGCCTGTCATCAAGTTGCTAAAAGCACATGGCGAATGTCCACCCGAAGACTGCGGTGGTGTATGGGGTTATGCCGAACTCCTTGAGTTGAACAAGAAGAAGCGTAAGACTGCTGATGACAAGGAGCGTTTGGAATGGTATGACATCCCCAAAGGTTTCGATCCTGAATCCTGCGACCTTGAATGGCTGCAAGACGATGTGGAATCACTCTGGCAGGAGATTAAGGAGCAAATGTAGATGGCAAAATCTATTTCGCCACTTTTATCTTCAATGCTAGAAACTTGCAATAGTGAAGTAATGCAGCAGAATAACGTTGGTGTGCGTTGATATTATCCACGTCCTTTTGAACAGAAAGATATATCTGTTTAACCACTTCAACATCTCTTATATAGTAAACAGAGTCTTTTCCTGCTACTTTTTTTACATATTTCACAACCAACACTGAATCCAAATACCGTATATCAGGCTTTTGGTTGTTTTGTACTGCGTATGTTTCAAATTCTCTTCTTATTATATCAGTTAGTGATGCCATGTGATGTTTATTTTTTATTGGTTATTGATAATAATTCTTTCATTGTCGTGTCAGTGAACGTTCTCCATATTTCAAGTTTGACGGGATGATAATCCTCAAAAAGACTACCCATGAACTCTATTTCAAATACCAATCTTAATTCATTGGGGTCATTGTCAGACTGTCCTTCTTTCCTTGTCCCTACTCTTGCGATTTTGATAAGGTAAAGATCTCTTATGCCCTTTCCTTTGAAATACGGCATAAAGTAATATAGTTTGTTTAGGGCGACAGTAGAAGGGAACTTCTTTCCCGTATAATAGATTTTTGCTGAACGATCAAGATATTGTTCCATGTTGTCAGACTTTACATAGCTTATAAGGACATTCTTCGTCTCGTCAAACTGTAACTTGTTCTTTTTAAATTCATGAACCTCTCCAACGGCATGGGTAACGATATTGTCTGGATATTGTTCCAAGGTTAACAAAAAGTCAAGTTGATGAACAACCAAGACCTTCTGGAGTGCCTTTGTTATATGCCACATCATCACTGGTGGAACGGCATTGCCAATTGCTTTATATTGCCTAATCTGAGAGACAACATCTAATTTAAATGTGTCAGGAAACGACTGTATTCTTGCTGCCTCTCTTGTAGAAAAACGACGATAGCGTCCATTTACCAATAAAACAGGATCGGTACTATTCAAACTAACTTTGGCCAGATGGGCGCTAATGGTATTGCATGCTTCTTCTAATGACTGCACACGTCCTTTGTTCATTTTCTCCCTTACAGCTAACATTCCTTCAACGGCCTTCTCGCTAAAGAAAAGAGATTCGTTTATATTCTCCTCCGGCATTATTACATCTCCCAGGACTTTACGCTCTTCTTTCTTTACCCTCGATGGATACCTAAAGTTCTGATAATCATCTTGACTAAGAAATCCCATGATGATAACACGCTCTCTTTTCTGAGGAACTCCATAATCAGAGGCATTCAGTAGTTTGTGCATAACATGGTAGCCTGCATCACGGAATTCTTTCATTATCATAGGGAAAGCTTTTCCTTTATTAGCAGAAAGGATGCCTTTTACATTCTCTGCAATGAAGAATCTTGGCTGTCTCTCTTTGAGTATCTTTACCATTTCAAAAAAGAGCATCCCACGTTCATCCTTGTACCCCAAGCGCGGAGGGTTCTGTGCGGAAATTGAAAATGATTGACAAGGAAACCCTCCTATCAATATGTCAAATTGTGGCAAATCAGAGATATTGATGTTGCGTACATCTTTGATCAGGCATTTATGCTGAAAGTTCTCGTTGTATATTTTACTGCAGTATTCGTCAAAGTCAACAGAATAGACTATCTCAAAAGGATTCTCTTTATACTCCTTGCCAAGAAAAGAGAATCCTCCAATCATGCCCAGGTCCATGCCTCCGCAACCACAGAATAGCGAAACCACCCTTAACCTTTCCATATCTTTAGATTTGTTTTTTCGCAATGCTCTGCATTAAAAGTTATCTCTGCGCCATCCCTGATAGTCAAAGATATCTGGTTCTTCTTATACATATGCACGGGGTCTTGAAGCACATAGATGGTCAAGGAGTTTTTGCTAATCATCAACCTGTATACAAAATATCTGTCACTTAATGTTGATGCTGTGTCCCATTCGTTTGGAGTTAAGTGGAATGTAAAGAAGTTTATTGGCTTATTACTGATAGTTGTTTTTACCTCTATATAGCGTTTTCTCGCATCAAGTTCTACGCTCTGTACATCATATCCAACTGCTAATGCGGTTGGAATCTTTTTGATGAGATGCAGAAGGTCTTCTCTGCCACCTTCTTTCAACCGGACTTTCTCATGTCCTATGATAAGCGTTTCTCCCAAGTCTCCTATTTCTTTTGTGTTAGCAGATGCCAAGACCTCACCTATTTTATCTTTGACGAGAACCCTGTACTCTGTATTTTGGCCTTCATCTGATCCTGTAAGGTAATTTGAGATATTTGTATTGAAAGTCAAATTGTTCAAACCGGAATTAACATATTCAAACCATTTTGGCTCAATGTCGTTTAACTCAGAGGCATTAAAAGAAGTACCATAGAAATCGTCATATCCCTTAAAATATTCATTTGAATGAATTATCGAAAGAATGGCAGGATTCTCAAGGCGATTCAAGTAATAGTAATTGTGGGAAACCTTCAGAAGATTGGCCAATACCATATAGTCAAGGATGTCACCTGCATATCTGATAGTATCTCCCTTAGTGTCATACTCTATTTTCGCGTCACGATTATGTCTGATAAGGTCTATCACTTCTCTTGGCTTACGATGGTCTCTTGTTACCCTTAAATCATTAAAGATACAATGGGTTGCTTCAGCTTTGTTAATTCCTAACGGCTTTCCCAAATACCCATCTGCTTCATGGAGGACTTGTAAGATATAGCGTGCTGGGCTAAATTTAACTCCCGCATCTATCAGTTCTTTTGCATAGTTGGCCTTTATATGACCACCTGGATATTGGAATTTGTACGAATAATACTTGAAAAACTGAACCAAATCTCCGTTTTTGGCCAATAATCTTGAGATTTCTCCAGTTTTTGTTGTTTGTGCTTTCTTGTCTTCAATGTAGAATCCAAATAAAGCGGCGATTTCCGTTCTCCAGTTGTTAATAGTTTTGTCTGCTTTTTCCTCATTGCCGGGATAGAGCCTTATGGCATTGAACAACCGCTCTGTATAATCGTCTATGTCTGTGGTGGTTATATTTGAACAAACATTGGCAATATAGAGAAGAACATTTTCTACATCATCTTTAAAGCGTGGCCTTGCATGATGTATTGGCATGTAAAAATCATCTGGAATTCTGTACATGAGGCTATCTATAAATATTTGTTTAACATCTCAGCTATCGCTTTTGCCATTAATGGTGGCACCGCATTTCCAACCTGCTTATACTGACTAGTTTTGGTTCCACAAAACACGAAAGAGTCAGGAAATGACTGTATCCTTGCACTTTCTCTTACTGTTGGTATCCTATTGTATTTGTAGTGGAAATGATGTCTGTGTCCTGTGTCAATGGTGAAGCAAGGTTTCTTGCTATCCATACGTGTCCATGCAATGTGAACCTTCCGCAGACTCCACATCTCTTTAGGAAGATTCTTATAGTTGCCTCCATCTGGCACCATTGCTATGATTCTTTGAGTCTCTGGGGTATGTATCGTTATCTGATGATTATAAAGCTTGTCAGTATGCGTACGCATCATCTTTTGATAGTCGCTTAAAGCTGGTATAGGATATGCTTCGCCATCAGTTACAGAATTTTCAGGCAGGTCTGACAGGGCTTCTTCTGTAGTTACTTTCTCTTTGACATTAGGAATGGGATAATCAAATGTCTTGTCACGTAATCCTACAAATATGGCACGGCGGCGATTTTGTGGTACGCCATAGTCAGATGCCGTCAATACACGATATACCACTTTGTATCCTAATTCAGAAAAGTCCTTGACAATAGAATCTTTGATTGCCCCACCCCCAATAGACAATATGTTTGGAACATTCTCCATCACAAATGCCTTGGGCTTAAAATGCTTCACAAATCGAACAAATGATTTGTAAAGTTTGTTCCTGTCATCATCGATAATCCTTTTCCCTGCCACAGAGAATCCTTGGCAGGGAGGGCCACCAATAATAACAGAGATGTCATGAAGTCCATATTCCCTTTCGACATCCATTGGATCTAATGTCAGCAAGTCGCCATTCAATGCTATCGAATGGCGATGATTCTGTCTGTAGGTAACAAGGGCATCCTCCCAATTATCAATGGCCAGTACAACATCGAAACCTGCCATTTCAAATCCAAGGGACAACCCTCCGCAACCACAGAACAAGTCTAATACACGATACTTCGATTCGTCCATTGCTACGTTATATGTTATGATAGCAACAGACCATATCTTCAGGCTTATTTACAGGTAATGCCAAGAGGCCTCAGGACACAAAAGAAGCGCGAGTCATGGCTCTTCTCTTGCATCGTGAGGTCGTAGGATTACCTGTAATATATAAGATATAAGTCATGCCCGCGCTATCGCACGGGCATCAACTGACTTATCCATTATATCACATCTTTGAAATTTCCTACGTTTCACGATGCTCTGAATAAATAGCTGATGCTATTATTTGTTCCGCTAAAATCATACCGCCACCCTGCACTCAGAGAACAAAGACCATAGGCTTGCGCCGTTTACGGCGATTGGCAGCACTTGGCGACAAAGGTACGAAATAATATCCAAATATCATTGAATAAGGCTGCGGTTTAAGTTATTTTTAACCCTTTGCGCCATAGAAGGGAGTTGTCTGTAGCTGAAAAAGAACGGCGCGGTGAGGGTAAGAACATGGCTTATGAAAAAAGACAAGCCTTGCAAAAGGGGGAAAGAAGCCTGCAAACTGGGAAAAAGGTACTGGGAAACAGGGAGAAAGGTACTATCTGGCTCGTTGTCACCGCCCGCCCTTACAAATTAGGGCGGGCGCCATTACGTCTTGGAGCACACGCCCGTTTATGCTGGAGCGGACGGCAGAATCCGATTTTTATTCCTTGGTTTCGTCTTTCTTGGGGAAGTACAGCCAGCGGCGGCTCTCACGCACCTTCCACAGGCGTGGATGCTCACCCTGGCAGAGGCTGTCGAGATAAGCCTTGGCGGAGTCGCGCCTCAGACCGCTGTAGATCATAAAATCAGGGATGGTGGTGTAGCCCAGTCGCATGCTGCGACGCAGGGCCTCGTTCATCGCCTGCTGGTCGTGCATCTGGCTGTTGCCCACAGGCTCCTCGCTCTTGCGATAGCCTTCGCGGTTCTGACCGCCTTCCTTGACAAACTCCTTGGAGGGAATGAACTCGATGCCGGCATACCTCACGTCGCGGCCATGAATGGTCTTGGGGTCGGTGTGCTCGCCCATGAGTTTCAGTTTCGGAGCAAACGAGCCAAGGGGTGTCTCTACGCGATAACCATCTGAGAGCCAGTGCCCGACAACCTCCATCATTACGTCCATCACCATCTGCAACTCTCCAGTGCGCAGGTTGCGATATTTGTTGCAGAACGTCTCCAAATCCTTGAAGCTCTTCTTGCGGCCCTTGGCTGGGCGAACGTAGAGTAATGGCTTGCCGTCCTCGCCCTTGGTGGGGCGCGGATGAATCTCAAATTCTATTCCGTCGGTCTTGCGTGGCATAACGTATTCCTAATTTTGTGCAAAAGTACAAAAAATCTGTGGAATAAAGTGCTTGGAAGAAAAAACAGATGAAAAGAATCCAATAATTCAGGAATACTGCTAAGAAATCGCTGGAGATTTCGTACCTTTGCACCATCTTACATCAAAACAAATGGCAAAGAAGAAACAAAAGAAGCAGCAGGGCCAGCAGTTCCTCTCGCCCGAGCAGTATATCAAACAGAGGGCACGGAGCCTGGAGATAGGAGCGTGCTATGTGAGTGACGACATTGAAGAGATGGGCGAGGGCCACGTCATTGTCAGCCGCAAGCATACAGGTGGTAGGGTCAGCATAGCCTTCTATCTGGTTGACATCTGGTGCGTAGGCGTAAAAGACTCGTTCTACAGGCTCAGACTGGAGGATGATGAGTTCAAGGAAATGATTGACACATATCGTCTCGGACTGCGTGAGTGCTGCTATGACGAGGCTCACAACTGGATTTTTGGTGCCATCGCCTTTGCTGAGGAAGCCGGCATTGAGCCAGACAAGAGTTTTAAGGTCACCCGCTATATGCTGGAGGAGGACGATGACAACATCCCGCTCATCGAGTATGAATATGGGAAGAACGGCAAGCATACCCTCGTTACGCACACCCGTTTGGAGGCAAGCCGTTATCTGCCACTGCTGGAAAAGAATCTTGGCAAGGACAATTTCGACTATATCCTGAACGCTGATGATGAAGACTGGGACGATGACCTGGACGATGATGATGATGATGAAGACCACAGCTGGCTATACAAGAGCTATGGACCGGACATGCCCTATACCTATCGCCACCCAGACTATCCGAAGGAAATACGCCTGAACTATCCTTGGATTCAGGATGAACTATCGAAGACGGAGAATGCCATCTACCTGAAAAATGAACTAACAGACCGTATCCTCGCTTTGCCCCACGATGCGCTCAGACAGGATTTGGAAAATCTGATGATGTATCACATCGGTCTGACTTGCGACGGTATTTCTGAAGGATATGACGACGGTCAGTACAACGGGCTCCTGAGTTCATGCGTCATGCTGATTGCGGAAGTGGGCAATGCTGACTCCAGTCTCGACTGCGTGCTTGAGGTGATGCGCCAGTCAGAGGATTTCTTCGACTATCATCTTGGCGACAGTTCGCATGAGGTATTTGTTCCCACACTATACAAACTGGCAAGTAGCAGGCTCGACAAACTGATGGCATTCACCAAGGAAGAAGGTCTTTACTGGCTACCGAAAGCAGAAGTTTTTCCTACCGTCGTCCAGATAGCCTTGCGCCAGCCAGAGCGTAGGGCGGAGGTGATTGAGTGGTTCCGCCAAGCACTTCATTTCTGTATCAATCATGTCGAAGAGGCAAAGGCTGTTGACAATGAGGTTGCTGCCACGATGATATGCGACCTGATAGACCTGCAGGCTGTAGAACTGCTACCAGAGATCAATGCACTATTCGATACAGGAAGGGTGAATCTCAGCCATTGCGGAAGGCGCGAAGAAGTCCTTCGTGATATTGTCAATCCTAAATATGCAGGTCGCCTTGATGACTGCATCCTCGACATACATGACCGTTTTGAAGATATGCACCATAAGTTTGCAAGAAACGAGTAGCATAACAAGTATGGAAGAGAACGAACCACTTCATTTCCCACAAGAAATGCTAGACATGTTTGCTGAGATATCAAGGCAGCAGGATGAGCAGTTTCGCCAATGTAAAATCATGCTGGCAGGCTTCAAAGCAACTGGCGAGACAGATCTCGACTATATGGACTCGTACATGGAATGTCTTCATGACTTTATGGAACAAGGTGGAGATGCCGAGTCCTTATATCTGGAATACATAGATCATATTGCTACCTTTAGTCCACTAACGGCTGAAGAACGGAAGGATTATCTCGAAGAGACACTTGGTTACAAGACGGAGATTGCGTATGCTGCTGCCTTTGTGGCTCGAAATATATGCCGAGCTGAAAAAGGTACTGAAGGTGACGAGTTCTTCAAATCACACTGTTGGCGCGTGGGCAGTCATGGACATGACTGGAAGATTATGGCAACTGGCTTTTTATACCATATAGTGGAAGACCTGGATTACAATGCTCAAAGACTGGTGGAGCTAACCAAAGAGAAACTGGCAGAGTGGATGCGTGAACCAGAGAACGATTCCTGGAGATACGACTTCGACGAGGAAGAGTTAATGCCCTTTGCTGGAGAAAAATGTATTCCGCCAACCGAAGAAGAATGGAATGAACTGGTTGATGCCCTCAATCTTCTGAATGAGAAAACTGCAAAAGACAAAAGGTCCTATCTTTCTCGTTTCAAAGACAAATACTTGCCTATCAAAGTAAAAATCGAAGACCTTGAACATCAACCTTCTCGCAAAGAGGAACATCACCTGTTCCTACAGATGCTTTGGGATTACGTTGACAAACAAGACATGACCAATTAATGAATGGGGGCTGAAGAGATGTTTCTGTATTTGTCTGACCTCTTGGGAACATTTTATATGTTATATGCCAAAAAGTGGCGATAAGCTGCCAAATGTACCCATTAAAGCACATATTTGGCAACTTATCGCGATTTTTCCAGTGTCAAGCCTCCATTGCTGCAGCTTGGAAAACCTCTATACCAAGACCCTCTTCAATCTCAAAAATTGTCTTGAACGAGAGGTTC
>Ga0310695_10015338_pt1 | contig 10220 bp, 4 predicted proteins | sample RumenRJG_04DNA_FD_203882 | JGI IMG/M metagenome (GOLD analysis project Ga0310695, IMG submission 203882) | Bovine rumen microbial communities from Lethbridge, Alberta, Canada - RJG_04 (v2) (version 2) | ecosystem: Host-associated > Mammals > Digestive system > Stomach > Rumen | place: Canada... | reverse complement strand
CCGCTTCTACCGCGCCAACCTCATCATGGACGGCAAGCGCCTCGTCTTCCGCGACATCCACAAGATGTGCGACAACTTCGAGGAGCCGTTTCTCAACAAAGTCTGCACCGGCTGGCAGGCGCTCTACTACACGCCGCCGGTCGTCGACCAGTGGATGTTCAGGGGCAAGGGCGTTTCCGGCGTGATGTCGTTCGGCGGCGAGTTCGCGTCCATCGAGACGGCGGCGGACGGCGACGCGCTCGTCGTGACGGCGAAGCGTGTAGACGGCACGGCGGCGACGGTGCGGTTCGAGGAAGGGCGCATCGTCGTTTCCGGCGCGGGGACGCTCGACGCCGAATACGCGGACGGCGAATTCCGCAAGGGCATTTCCATAGCGGATGGCGGCGTCAGTTTCGTGTTCCAGGGATTCCGCTACCGCGTACCCGTGCGCGGCGAGGTGAAGTCCACGGCGAAGGGCTTCAGCATCGCCGGCGACAGGATTGAACTAGACCTCTCCATCAAAGACTTGATGGAATAAAGGAGACTTGGCGATGCATTCACGATTGGCCATTGAATTAGCATCGGTCGCACTGTGTGCGGCATCCGTCGTTGCGGAGGCGCCACGGGGAAGCATGCCGCCTCGCGGCGGTTCGATCCTTGCGTCGCAGGGCATCGGGGAGGCGTTCTTTGCGCCTTTCCTCGGGACGATACGCGAACGGCGGGCGCAGTGGCTGCAGAAGGCGGAGGCGGCCACGCCGGTTCTCAGGCATCGCACGCTCCAGGCAAAGCGGATCGTCAAGATAGAGGCGGACGCCTCGGCGTTCCAGGGATGGGCGGTGCGTGACGCGGGCACGGTTGCAGGCGTCTTGAACCGGCGGCTTTCCCAGGGAGAGGAATTCATCGTCGATTTCGGCGAACACGTCGTCGGACGTTTCGTGCTGGGCTTTGTCGATTTCGGCAGGGCCCTTGATGCACCCGTGCGGCTTGCGCTGTCGTTCGCCGAGATGCCGTGCGAACTGGCAGAGGACCAGGAGGCGTCGAACCCGTCGTTGTCGAGATCATGGTTCCAGAGCGATGTTTTTACGTTCGACGACGTCGCCACGTCCGAACACCGGCTTCCCCGCCGCTATGCCTTCCGATACGTGAGGGTGAAAGTGGTCGGCTGCTCCGGCGGCAGCCGTTTCGGCCTCGGGCGCCTGGCGGTGGAGACGGAAACTGCGGCGGACGAAACCCGCCTCGCGGCATGGACGCCGCCCTCGGACGAGGCGGCGAAGATCGACGCAACGGCTCGGCGTACGCTCCGCGACTGCATGCAGACGGTCTTTGAGGATGGTCCGAAGCGCGACCGCCGGCTCTGGCTCGGCGATCTCCGGCTCGAGGCCCTTGCGGACTACGAGACCTATCGCAATTTCGAGATCGTGAAGCGCTCGCTGTACCTTCTGGCGGGAACGTGCGGGGGGAACGGCCTTGTCAACAGCGACGCGTACGAGCGGCCCTCGCCGCGCAGCGGCGCGTGCCGTATCCTTGACTACACAGCCATCTATGCGGCGACGGTCCTGGAGTACCTCGAGGCGAGCGGCGACGAAGAGACCGCACGCGATCTCTGGCCGCTGTGCGTCCTGCAGACGAAATTCGTGCTGAACAGCGTCTGTGCGGACGGCGTGTTCCGGGACAACGGGAAGTGGTGGTGTTTCATCGACTGGCAGAAGCCGCTCAACAGGCAGACTGCGGAACAGGGGGCGATCATCTACGGACTGAAGAAGACGTGGGCGCTCGCCCGGCGGCTTGGCCGGACATCGGACGTCAAGTTCATTCCCGATGTTGTCGCAAAGATGGAACAGGGAGCGCGCGACGTGCTGTGGAACGAGGCAAAAGGCTGTTTCGTCTGTGAAAAAGACGCGCAAGTCTCCTGGATGGGACAGGCTTGGCTTGTCCTCGCCGGAGTGCCCAGCGCGCCCTCGGCGCGCCGGTGCCTCAAGACGGCGATGGAGGACACCCAGGCGGTCCGTCCCGTCACGCCGTATGCGCACCACTATTTCATAGAGGCGCTGTATGCCGCCGACATGAAGGGCGAGGGCGATGCGTTGCTACTCTCCTATTTTGGCGGGATGGTGAAGCTGGGGGCGGATACGTTCTGGGAGGTCTTCGTGCCGGAGGATCACCGCGCGGGGCCCTACAGGACGCATTTGATGAACAGCTACTGCCATGCCTGGAGCTGTGCGCCGTCGTACTTCCTGCGCAACGCGAAATACCGCGCCCTCTCAAGATGATTTTTAGCATCTTGTGGACGTGAAGAGCCGTCTATTCAACGAGGGTAATGCAATGTACTTGAACAAACAGATGGCCGTCGTCGTAGTTGCGGCGATGTGCGCCGGAGCAACGGCCAGTGTGAGGACGGCGGATTTTTCGCTCTCCACGCCGAACATGGCGTTTGAAATCGACGATGACGCCTCCAACGCGCGTTTCGCTTTTCCGCGTAACACCGCCAAGGACAAGGACTTCTGGCGGCTGATACTCGACGACGGCGCACGCACCGAGATTCCCGTGTTCTCGTACGCCCAGAAGGGCCTCAACCCGCATTCCGAACAGTTCCCCGCGCTCTTCCGCTACACCTTCCCCGAGGTGATCATCTCGAACCGCGGCGTGCGCAATGCGGAAGGGGACTTCGCGAGGATGCTACGCAACGCGCTCGTCTATGGCATACGCTACGATGCCGAGCTGTACGTCTGCCGCCGGACGCTTGACGCCAATCCCGCATACGCGGATGTCATTGGACGCTGCTGCCGCAAGATGAAGGAGTACGGGGAGTTCTACTTCGACGGACGCTTCACGGTGCGCGACACGTCGCCGCTTCCGCCCGGCGTCGTCCGCGGCGAGTTCCTGAATAAGGACGGCACGAAGCTCCTGACCGTGCTTCACAATGCGAGCGGAAAGCCTGCCACGGTCAAGGGCGTCTCGTACCCGCCCGGAAATCTTTCCTTCAACATAACCTCTTTTCCCCCCTTGCGAACACGCCCTGATTTTGGCATGATAGATGACATGGCCAATTTGGCGTGCAGTAGCGTTCTGCGGCGGGTGTTAAGGCCGTTCGGCTTGAGCCGCAGAAGCCACGGGAAACTGGTCGAGGAAATTAGGATGAGGCAATTCATAAACTCGTGTTCGGCATCAGTTGAGGCATGAAGGGGCATTGTGCCATAACAGAAAAAAGCCATTTTCCAGTGTTTGTAGCAAAGGATGCCGCCGAAGGGTATGACAAGGCTGGCGACCCGTCGGGGACGCCTTTGGGTTTCATGCCCATTTCCGGGCATCCCATTCAGCAGAGCATGGCAGACCGCATCGTCTGTTCGACGACGACGCCCCTTCAACCGCCTTCTCGTAGGGAAATCAAACCGGCCTTGTAGGGAACCCCAAAATCCCTAGTAGGGAAGTCAAACCCTGGCTAAGTCTCAAAAATCCCCTCTTCCTAGGGAGATCAAACCCGCCTTAGGTCTCAAAAATCCCCCTCACCTAAGGAGACCAAACCCTCCTTATGTCCCCAAAATTCCCCCACCCTCCAAGGGAGAAGCGCGGCCCGTCTAGCGCTCACACCACACCCAAAGCACTCTTGCAAGCACCTCCTTCGCAGAAGGAAATTCAAAATTGCCTTTAATTGATCTAAATGCCAACTATGTCATCTTGAATGACATTTAAAGATCAAATTCAATAGCACAATCTGTCACTTTTCTGACACAAAAAGTGCGACAGAAAATCGACAAAATGTGCCAGTCCTTCTTGTCTGTATATCAAAATACAACGCGCTTAACCCGGGCTAGGCGGCTCCCGGGTTCCGGCTGGTTTGGTTCAAGTTCCGAGAGGACGCGCTTTCTGTTCGCGGCCTTCGCCCTGACGGGTACGGGCGCAGAGTCGTAGCAGACCGACATCCGCCCCTCCGTCCCGACGAACGTCTTCACGAAATCGCCGAACCACTCATCCGTGAATCCCATCTGGGAGAACTCCTTGTTCACCTCGGAGAACTTGGCCTCGCACGGCACATCCTCCGGCCAGATCCATCCGCAGAGCCGCCGCGACTGCGGTTCGAGCATGAGGCGCTCGATCATTTCCTTCGTCGTGGGCACGTCATGTACCGCCTTGAACAGGAAAGCCTTGTATACGGCCATGTGGTCTACCGGCGGACGCCCGATTCCTTTCCATTTCGCGTACTCGAACGTCTCCGGCTTCACGGCCGCCTCGCAGACAGCCACGAAAACCTTGTTCTTCTCGGTCAGTTCCCCGACCTCGTTCATCATGAACGGGAACAGCCCCTGTTCGAGTGCGCGCCACAGGCAGTGGATTTTGCCGCCTTCATACCCGACCGTTCGGGCATCCCCTTTTGAATTGCTTGCTTTCATGCGCATAGTATATCATATAACTCATAATAAAGCAAGGAAGAAATGAGAAAAATACAAATACCCACACCTCAAAGAAAAAAAAATCCCATTTTCTGCTTGCACAGACGGCGGAGATTTTGCTACACTTTGCGCCGTGGACTTCGTGATTGTGTTTTTGCAGTTATGCGGTGCTTTTCAGGTCAAGTGGCTTGAACCGCAAACGCCACGAAAGCGGGGTTTATGAATTACCTCTAGGATGAAAAACGCAAAAAGACTGGTCATTTCGGCAGGGTTCATCTTGGCCACGGGCGTCGCGCTTGCGGGACCGTGGGTGAAGTACGGCGACGGGCCTGTGCTCGGGAACAAGAAACTCGGCACGTGCTTCGACATCAACGTCGTCACGAACGGCCCCGCGCCGTACACGATGTACTTCTCGTGGCGTCCGAGGAAGTCCATCGCGTTCGTGAGGAGCAACGACGCGCTCACGTGGACGCAAAGCCCGGAGATCTGCCTGCGCGAGAACCCCGCGAGCGGCTGGGAGGATATCGTCAACCGCTCCAGCGCCGTCAAGAAGGACGGCGTGTGGCACATGTGGTACACCGGCCAGTGCGCGAAGGAAAAGTGGAGGGGCCGAATCGGCTATGCGGTGTCGAAGGACGGCGTCCACTTCGAGCGCGTGAGGAAGGAGCCGGTCCTTGAGGCGACGGAGACGTACGAGAAACCGTCCGTGATGTGCCCCACCGTGATGTGGGACGAGCAGCGCCAGGTCTGGCGCATGTGGTATTCGGGCGGCGGCACGTACGAGCCGGACCGCAACTGCTACGCGGAATCGAAAGACGGCGTCAACTGGGTGAAGAAGGGCGTGGTGCTCACGCACGGCCCGCGCGAATCGTGGTATCGCGACCGCGTGGCGGGCTGCGAGGTGCACAAGTTGCCCGACGGGCGCTACGCGATGTTCTTCATCGGTTATCCCGATTTGGACACCGCCCACATTGGCTGCGCGATCTCGCCTGATGGCGTCAAAGACTGGAAGGTGATCGACCAGTCTCCGCTCGTCATTCCCGATCCCGGCACCTGGGATTCGAGCGCATGCTACAAGCCGTCCGTCTTCCGCGATGAGAAGAACAACCGCTGGATGCTGTGGTACAACGGCCGCAGCGGCGGCCCGGAGTACGTGGGGTGCGCCGTGCACGAGGGCCTCGACCTCGAGGCGCCGCCCGACAAGCTGCCCGATCCCGGGAAACTACTTTCGACGTACGTGCGCCGTTTCAACGCCCATGACGAGGAGACTGTCACGAACGCCATCCCGAACGCCGCCGCCGAGAAGTTCCTCGCGGAGAACGTCCCGTTCTTCGCGTGCCCCGATCGCGAGATCGAGCGCACCTACTATTTCCGCTGGTGGACCTTCCGCAAGCACATCCGCAAGGGCGCGCGCGGCGGATGGCGCATCACGGAGTTCCTGCCGAAGGTGGGCTGGAGCGGCACCGACAACACGATCGTGTGCGCGGCGGGGCACCACTTCCGCGAAGGACGCTGGCTGCGTGATCCGCAGTATCTTGCAGACAATGCCCGTTTCTGGCTCGCCGGCAAGGACGCCGGCCACCGGTGGGGCTATTCAAGCTGGCTCTACACGGGGACGTGTCAGCTTGCCGAAGTCTCGGGGCTGGACGACCTGCCCGCCGCGCTGCTTAACGACGCCGTGAATTACTACGCGCGTTGGGAGAAGGGCGTTCCGAAGCAGGGGGGCAAGTTCATCATGGGCGGCGACGGCAAGGGCGGGTTCATGTCCTTGGACGGACACGAGGGCACGGAGATCTCGCTCGGCGGCAGCGGATGGAAGCCGCTCTTCAACTCGGCGATGTGGAGCGAGGCGAAGAGCATTGCCGCCGTCGCGCGCCGTGTCGGGAAGGCGGATCTTGCCGCGCAGTTCGAGGCGAAGGCCGAGGGTGTCCGCAAGGCGCTGATGGCGAAGTGCTGGAACGGCGACCTCAAGTTCTTCACCACGCGGCACCGGGATGGTGCCTTGACAGCGGTGCGCGAGCTCCACGGCTATGCCCCGTGGTACTTCGGGATGCCGCTTGACGTCGTGCCCGACTGGGAGCAGCTCTTCGACGAAAAGGGCTTCGCCGCCCAATACGGCCTCACCTTTCCCGAGCGCCGCGCGAAGGGCTTCACAATCGCCTACAAGGGGCACGAGTGCCAGTGGAACGGGCCGAGCTGGCCGTTCGCGACCTCCGTCGCGCTCACGGCATACATCAACGGTCTCCACTCCCGCGCGCGCAAGCCCGGCGAGAGCGAGCGCTTCACGTTCCTGATGTGGCAGTACGCCTTCGCGCACAAGCTGCACCGCACGCCCACCAATCCCGTCGGACGCAGGTTCGACCCGACGGTGCCCTGGATCGACGAGAACATGAATCCCGACACGGCGGACTGGATCGCCCGCACGCTCCTCCTTCAGCGCAAGCAGAAGCCCCGCGAACGCGGCAAGGACTACAACCACTCGACGTTCTGCGACCTGGTGATCTCGGGACTCGTCGGCTTCATGCCGGAGGGCGCGGACGGCTTCTCGGTCGATCCGCTCTGCCCCGCGACGTGGGACTACTTCATTCTCGACAACCTCCGCTACCGCGGCCACGACGTCTCCATCCGCTGGCACCGCGGGCGCGGGCTCACCGTGAAGGTCGACGGACGCGAGGCCGCACACAGCCCCACGCTTTCCAAGGTGCATGTGTGCCTCGTGCCGTAGGATTTTTGATCTGCCATGAAGCATAGAGATTTGAATCAAACAACAACCAATAGGAGATTCAAAAATGACAAAAACAGCGCAAATCAGGTGGTATAAGTTGACCGCTCTCCTCGCGGTTACTGTTCTGATGGCAAGTGCGGCGATGGCGCAGAGGACCGTCAATATCGTCGCTTATGATGATGCGACGCGTGAGGTGTCGCTCGCGTTCGGCGGGACATCGGGCGTCGCCGAGAACGTCTATCTCGCCTATGGCTCCGTTGACTGCGGCGGACACTTCCGCAAGTGGCCGAGCCGCGTGAACATCGGTACGATCGCAACGGGCGCAGCGACGATGACGTACACGCTCCCAGCCGAAATCACGACGGGCGTCTATTATCGCTTCTTCGTGGGCGACTCGCCCTACGACGCCGAGCTGGAGTACATCCAGGGCGACGGCAAATCTTGGATCAACACGCAGTTCGTGCCTTCCTCCATCAACAAGGTGGAGACAAAGGTGTACCTTGATGACAAGGGAACCGGAGCCAGTCGCTATGAGACCATCTACTGCGCGCGTAGCGAGGATATGACGTCCTCCTTCACGGGAATCATGATAGATGGCAATCTTCGCATTGACAGGAAGGATAGCCTCGAACAGCAGTCAATAACTCTTCCAGTTCCAACGTTGACATGCTACACGCTCTCCATCGACTATTCCAAATCGTCGGGTGCCGTCACCACGAATCTTTTAGCGGCGAGCGATTTGATCACGGATTCGGCAGATGCCTACACGGCAGGCGGAAAGCTTACGCTTTTCACCAGTCACAAGCATGCCTACACCGTGCCCGACAACATGCTCTCGGCTTTTCCATTCAAGGGAAGAATGTACTGGTTCAAGCTGACCAACACCGTCACCGGCAATCTCGACCTTGACATCATCCCCGTCATCGTTGACGGCTCGCCGTGCATGTACGACAGGGTGAGCGGCAATGTGCTGCCGCGCAAGGGCACGGCGGGCGGAGCGTTCATCGCCGGACGTGAACTTTCCGTTGCCGTCGCCTCTTCGCAGACGTGCCGCTTCGGCACGCTGTCGGCCGAAGTGAACTACTTTACCGGCGGCGTCACGCTCTCGTTCCCGCAGTTAGACGCAGATGCGGACGTCTGGGCGGTCTATTCGACGGACACGGATGCGGGTGCGTTCTCGCCGAACGGATGGGGGCACTATGCAAAGGTCGCGAATGTCTCCGCAGGCGTAACGAGCGCGACATTTTACATGGACAAACTCGCCGGCGTGAGCGGCGCATATACCTACAAGACCATGCGCTTCGTGTTGGCGCACGCGACGGAAAAGAATACGCCGTTTGACTATCAGGCAGAATACATCGTCGCTGACGGTTCTACCGTGAAGTACATCGACACCGGCATTGTGCCGAACGCCACCGATTCCGTCGCTGCGGGATTGAACATCAGGGCCAAGAACAACGGAGGCATCTGGTCCGCGCGAAAATTGTACAACAGTCAGACGTTTTCCTGCCTGGCGACGAACGATGGCAAGTTCCGCTTTGATCGCAACACTGCGTACTCGGCTGTGTCCGGCACGTTCACGCTCAACAGCGATTATGAATTGGCCGCCGACTACAAGACGCGCATATTCGGCGTGAAGGGCGCGATAAACGGCGCGACGTCTGGGTTAATCGAGAATGGCGGCAATTTCACCCCCGGCAGTAGACTTTATCTCTTCGCAATGAACAACAACGGCAATATGACCAATCCTGCGAACTGCTGGCTCTACTGGCTCAGACTTTGTTTGTGGTCGGGTGAGGCGAGACGCGACCTGATACCCGTCGTCAAGGACGGCACGGCGTATCTCTACGACAAGGTGACGGATGCGCTGATGGCGAACCACGGCACGTTCACCGTCGGCCCGAGGACCGCGCAACGCTACGGCATGGATGCATTCATGACATCCGCACCGTGTTTCGATTCACGCGATCCAAACGCCCCGGCGTATGCACAGATGGTCGCCGCCGGTACAGGATCGTACTCATGGCGTTTCTACAATTCCGAAAGGCAGGAAATTGCCAATCCACCCGTTTCCATGCCAGATGCCACGATGGAGGTTATCCTCGGATCATCTGCAGAAATCGCGGCGGTCGCCGCAGACCGCGCGGCCAACGGCTGGACGGCGGGCGGATACAGAATCTTCTCCTTCACAGTTATGTCGGACGGTGAAACGATCGCCGGTTTTGACGGATTGGCCTTCCACGAAGCCACGATAGACCTTGCGGGCCACTCCTTCATTCTTCCAGCAGCGATGCGCGATTCCGGCCTTGCGTTTACCGTGACGAATTCCATTGCCGCGACGGTCGGCACGTTGACGATTGACGTCCCGTCAGGCGCTGTTGTCTCAAATGACTTCATTTCGCTTCGCGGGAACCTCACGCTCATCAAGACGGGTGCGGGCGGGCTCATCGCCGCGAAGTCCGGCCAGACCTACACCGGCGGCACCGCGATTTCAAATGGCGTATTCGCGGTGGGCGCGAATGGCGATGCCGGCATCATTGGTCCGTCTGGCACAGTGACGGTCGGGGAAGGGGCGACGCTTGACATGTGCGGCAAGATGAACTTCGGCGCTTTTGATTTCGTCCTTGCCGGCGGCACGCTCGCCAGCAGCGCCTTGTACGCATATAGTTTTCATGACAATGAAGGGTATGCAGGGCATGTGGGAATCGCCAGCCTGACGCTTACGGCCAATTCTACGGTCAGCATTCCGGCGAAGTGCAGATACGGCGTGTGCAATGGAAGATCGCGCACGGCGATCGACCTTGGAGGCCACACGCTCACGTTCGATCTTGGCGACACTAGCGATGACAGTGCTTATTTTGACATCATCAGCGCAGACGTTGAAAACGGCACGATGGTTATCAACGGATACAACGGCTACTCGGCGATCATACCAAGATATTCTGTTGTGGCCACGAACAATGTGACGTGGAGGAACAGTGGTCGGTTCCTCCCCATCGGCGGAACGACGAGGATCGATCTGCTGAACTACGATTCGCACGATACGAAAGAGACGAACGAAGGAAACGATGGACTGCATGTCTGGGGCGTGTTCACGCCTCATTCAACGACCTATCGCGGACTCACGA
>Ga0310695_10015337_pt1 | contig 10222 bp, 5 predicted proteins | sample RumenRJG_04DNA_FD_203882 | JGI IMG/M metagenome (GOLD analysis project Ga0310695, IMG submission 203882) | Bovine rumen microbial communities from Lethbridge, Alberta, Canada - RJG_04 (v2) (version 2) | ecosystem: Host-associated > Mammals > Digestive system > Stomach > Rumen | place: Canada... | reverse complement strand
GGCAAGACATACACGGCTTTTCAGATTTGTTGGAAACTGTTTCAGACCAAATGGAACCTGCATGGAACCGACCAACGTCCGCGCATCCTCTTCATAGCCGACCGCAATATACTGGCCAACCAAGCCGTCAACGATTTTGAACAGTTCCCCGAAGATGCCATGGTGCGCATCACACCCGACGAGTTGCATAAAAACCATGATAAGGTGCCAACGGCAAGACATCTCTATTTTACCATCTTTCAGACCTTCATGTGTGCCGATGAAAGCGGCGAGCCGTACTACAAGCAATATCCGGCAGATTTCTTCGATTTCATCATAATAGACGAATGTCACCGCGGCGGTGCGAACGACGAGAGCCAATGGCGCGAACTGATGGATTACTTCTCGTTTGCATATCAACTCGGTATGACCGCCACGCCACGACGTCAGGACAACGCCAATACATATAAGTATTTCGGCAACCCCGTCTATTCCTATTCGCTCAAGCAAGGCATTGCAGACGGCTATCTGACACCATTCCGTGTGCGAATTTCGGAAAGTAACATTGATGAGTATGTTTACGATTCTGATGATGAGGTAGAAGGCGAAATAGACACCGAAAAAACCTACACGGAAAGTGATTTCTATAATGGCAAGATAGAGATTCGCCAACGAGACGAACATCGTGTAAAAGAGCTGTTGTCACAGATAAATCCAGATGAAAAGACGATTGTCTTCTGTGCCACACAATTGCATGCGCACATCATCCGTGATATGATCAACCAGTATAAGAAGAGTCCCGCGTCCAACTATTGCGAGCGTGTCACCGCCGACGATGGATCGGAGGGTGAAGAGACCTTGAAGCTCTTCCAAGACAACGAGCGGAAGCTCCCCACCATCCTTACCACGTCGCAGAAGCTCTCCACAGGCGTGGATGCCCGCAACGTGCGCAACATCGTGCTGATGCGTCCCGTGAACAACATGGTGGAGTTCAAGCAAATCATCGGTCGAGGCACCCGCCTTTTCGACGACAAATACTACTTCACCATCTACGACTTTGTGGGCGCAAGCAAGAACTTCCAAGATGCCGAGTGGGACGGTGACCCGTTCTGCCCTGTATGTGGCAACTATCCATGCACATGCGGCAAACATAAGCCCTACGCAGTACCAGACGAGGGATCCGTGTCGCCTGTCAAAGACGATTCACTGATCGACTTTCCCATCCCATGTCCCGTCTGCGGACACATGCCCTGCACATGCGATGGTGGAGGCAAGCAGAAAAAGAAGATAACAGTTCGTCTTTCAAACAAGCGGACAATTGAACTGCGAACGAAGTGGACAGAGAAGTTCCAGTACGGAGACAAACTTATTTCGATAGAAGAACTGATACAAGAACTTTTTGGTCGCCTTCCATCATTTTTCAGCGGGCCAGAGGATTTGCGTAAGCAGTGGGAACACCCTGACACACGTCAGGCATTGCTCGAACACCTTGAGCAAGAAGGTTTCCATGAAGATAAATTACAGGCCATACAGCGTGTGATGGGACGTGAGGATTGCGACCTGCTTGACGTACTGGAGTATATCGCCTACGAGACCACCCCGATGGAGCGTGAAAAACGAGTCGAAATGGTGCGTAACGATTATTACAAGAAGCAAAACGCCGCCCAGAAAGTATTCGTCGATTTTCTCTTGGAACAATATTTACGGAATAGTTACAGAGAGCTCACAACCAATAATTTAGCAACATTAATCAACATGAAATACGGCACCATAAACGATGCGAAGTCTAATCTGGACATGGACGTAAGCCAAATACGCCAGCAATATTTCGAGTTCCAGAAGCAATTGTATCGTTGGGCATAAGGTTGTGACATGACAGAAGAAAAACATTTTCAAGACACATGCATCACATGGGGACGATGCGAAAGGAAAACCCACTGGGGTATGGAGTGCGAGATTTAACAGAAACGCATTCCACACCATGCCCCATAGGGGCTTTCTATAAATAGGGAAGACGCACAGCACCTAATGCGATAAGCGAGACGACCACACACAATCCGTCCATTTTTTCTCCCCTAAAAGATGAACAATCCATTTTTTTTCGTATCTTTGCGTTCCGAAATTTTCATTTAAGTGAGGAGAAAAGCTAAATGAGACAGTTAAAGATTACAAAATCAATCACGAACAGAGAGAGTGCCTCCCTGGACAAGTACCTTCAGGAAATCGGACGTGAAGACCTGATCACCGTCGAGGAGGAAGTCGAGTTAGCGCAAAGGATCAAGAAAGGTGACCGTCGCGCATTGGAGAAACTGACACGCGCCAACCTCCGTTTCGTGGTTTCTGTTGCTAAGCAGTACCAAAACCAAGGATTGAGTTTGCCTGACCTCATCAACGAGGGTAACCTGGGTTTGATCAAAGCCGCCGAGAAATTCGACGAGACAAGGGGTTTCAAGTTCATTTCGTACGCCGTGTGGTGGATCCGCCAATCCATCCTTCAGGCATTGGCTGAACAGTCTAGAATCGTCCGCCTGCCACTCAACCAGGTGGGTTCACTCAATAAAATCAACAAGGCGCTCTCACAATTCGAGCAGGAGAACGAGAGACGTCCTTCCACCGAAGAGGTGGCCGGACTTTTGGACATGCCAGTGGACAAGATCTCCGACGCCATGAAGATCTCCGGCCGTCACATCTCCGTGGACGCTCCTTTCGTGGAGGGCGAGGACAACAGCCTCTTGGACGTGCTGGTGAACGATGACTCACCTATCGCCGACAAGACCCTCATCAACGAGTCTTTGTCCAGAGAGATCGACAGAGCCCTCTCCACCCTTACGGAAAGGGAGAGCGAAATCATCAAGATGTTCTTCGGTATCGGTTACCAGGAGATGACCCTCGAGGAGATCGGTGAGAACTTCGGTCTGACCCGCGAGCGTGTTCGCCAAATCAAGGAGAAGGCTATCCGCCGCCTCAGACAAAATTCAAGAAGCAAATTGCTGAAGTCTTATTTGGGATAATAGGGATTTCACGACAAATAAAAACCCAGCACCTTCCCGGTTGCTGGGTTTGTTTTTTTCAGGAAGATTGCCCTTTACTCTTACACCACTCCCGAATCCCACACTCACCGCACTTCGGGTTCTTGGCCGTGCAGACATACCGTCCGTGCAACAGTAGCCAATGATGCGCATTGCCTAGGATATCATGAGGGATATGCTTCACAAGGATCTTCTCGGTCTGCTCCGGCGTCTTGGATTGGTTCGTCAACCCGATACGGTTGGAGACACGGAAGACGTGCGTATCGACAGGCATGGCGGGCTGACCGAAGGCCACGGTCAACATCACATTGGCCGTCTTCCGCCCAACACCCGGCAGGCGGGTCAACTCCTCCATCGTGCAGGGGATCTCCCCCTTGAAGTCGGAAACGACCATCTTTGCCATCGACAAAATATGTTCAGCCTTGGAATTAGGGTATGATATGCTCTTCACCAACGACAACACCTCGTCGAACGTGCCTTCCGACAAGGCGAAAGCATCCGGGAAACGTTCAAAGAAAGCGGGGGTGACCATGTTCACACGCTTGTCCGTGCACTGGGCGGAAAGCATCACCGCAACCAGTAATTCGTAAGGGTTCCGGAAATTCAGCTCGCTCTCCGCATCCCGCATGTTCGCTTGGAACCATGCGAGCACCTTCGCATACCGTTCGGAGACCGTCATCTATGTTATTACTTTTTAAGCAAGCCCGTGCACTCGATCACATTCACCACATAATCGCCCAACTTCTCACACTCGGAGATCAAGTCCATATAGTAGACACCCAGTTGGTAATTATACAAGCGGTTATTGATGTCATCCACGTTCTGGTTCTTCAGTTGCTTGCGGTAGTTGTTGATTTCATTCTCCACATTCATGGACTTGTTCACATCCGCCACACTAGCGTCCGGCGACTTCACGATGTGCTCCATCTGCGTCAGGGACTGGTCCACCAACTCGAACATGTTATGCACATGTTCATACTGCTTCTCCGTGAAATCCTCGTTCGGCGAGTTCTGCCTCCTGCGGCGGATGGTGCGCGCCAAGTTGTAGCAACTGTCACCGATGCTCTCCAACTCCGACACCTGCTTCATCATGTGCTGGATCTCCGTCTTACTCTCCGCACTCAATCGACCCTCGGATACCTTGTTCAGGTAGTCCGCGATCTGCACCTCCATGTTGTCCGTGATGTTCTCGTACTTCTCGATGCGTGTGAAGAGCTTATTGAAATCCTCGCCCTTCTCCGTGTGCAACAACTCCGGCACGAAGCGGAACATCTTGTGGCAACGGGTGGCGAAGACGTTCACCTCCTTCTTGGCCTCCAGGATGGAGAGCTCGGCCGTGGAGAGCAAACCGCCACCGATGTAGGTGAGGCGGGACTCGTCCTCCTCCGTGTTCGCCTTCGGGGAGATGATCTTGCACACCAAACGTTCCAACGGCTTGATGAACCATATCAATATCAACACGTTACATACGTTAAAGGAGGTATGGAAGGCGGCCAGCACGACCGTCAGGATAGACTTGTCCTGCGTTTGCGAATGAGGGTCGCAACCCACCATCCAGCAGACGAAATCCACGAAATGAGGGAATATGGAGAAAATCCATATCACACCGAACACGTTGAAGACCATGTGCGCCATGGCGGCACGTCTAGCCTGCGTGGATGCCGAGAGCGCCACCACATTAGAGGTAACCGTCGTACCGATGTTCTCACCCATCACCAAGGCGATACCCATGTAGATGTCCAGCACACCCGCCGAACAGAGCGTCATGGTGATGGCCATGATGGCCGCGGAGCTCTGCACGGAGCATGTCAACACGCCTCCGATGAATAAAAAAAGGAGATACGAACCGTACCCCCAGCTGCTTAATTTTCCGAAAAACTCCTGCACCGCCACGTTCTGGTCGAGGTGCATGCCCTTAGCGTTCGCACTCAGCGTCGTCAGTCCGAGGAGCAACAACGCGAGACCCATGATGAACTCGCCCAAGTTTCTCCGCTTATTGGAGTAGATGCAGGCGATACCCACCACGATGGCCGCATAGACCACATACTGCATGTAATTGCCGCTACCTCCCAAAACCATGATCCAAGCGGTGGCGGTCGTACCGATGTTGGCACCCATGATGACCGAGATCGCCTGCGTCAGCGTGAGCAAACCTGCACTCACGAAACTGACCGTCATGACAGTCGTGGCGGTGGAAGACTGGATAGATGTCGTTATGAACGCACCCGTCAAAAGACCAGTGAAACGATTGGTTGTCATCTTGCCGAGGACTTGGCGCAATTTGCTGCCGGCCATCTTCTGCAACCCCTCGCTCATCACTTTCATACCGTACATGAGCAAAGCCACAGAACCCGCAAGAACTAATAATGGCAAGTAATCCATAAATATGTAATAAGAAACACTATTTCTTCAAATGACAATTCCGATCGACACGCTTGAAAACCTAATACACGTCATCGAAAAGATCACCGCAAATTTACATATTATTTTTGGATGAACCACACCCCGCTTGGCTCATTTCAAGGAAAAAACATTATTTTTCATCGAAAAGAAAGGATGAGGGGGCGATCAAATCCAATGGCCACACGCCGAAGCCCCATCTCCGTATTTCTTCCGCATCAGCTCAAAACGGGAGGTCGCGTCCAACTCCACACCCTCCTTATGGCGCGAATAGACCAACTTCAGCGGCCCCCAATCCTCCTTCAACTGGTTGAGATATTCGGAGGCCATCTCCTTCTGCCCGATCACATCGGGGACGGCATAACATATTCGTTCATAATCCCCACGAACGACGGAATCCCTTCCAGGAACGATATAATAACGGGCGTTACCCGTGTTCGAGACAGCCTCCTCAAAGGCCTGGGTGAACTTCTTCTGATCCGACATGGAGGCATTCCTCAAACAACACTCGAAATTTCCATACCGATCCAAATGTTCATAGAGGGTGACATTGGGGGTCTCCAGCAAACCATACTTCGTCATCGTGGAGAGCAAAGACTTCGCGATCGAACTGAACAACAAACTAAGGTTCCCATGTCTGGATATACGCTTTTCATACACCTTCCGAAGAATCATATAATGGCTTAAGAGGAGGAGAATAGCCATAACACCTGCTATCCAACAGAATACAGGTGAAAAATCCGCCACACCAAGCAAAATAAAAACGCATACGGCAATGATACTTATTCCAACCCATTTGGAAAAAATATCAGAGATGAAGAGCCAGCGGGTTATCGTCATGAAACGTCTATACTTAAAGTTCTCCTCCGGATAGGGCACCCGCACCATCTCGACGAACTCCTCGCCCTTGTCCAGCGCCACGCCCCACTTCTCGCCCAACGCACCTCTCTGGCTGGACTCCTCCATCACACGGGCGTTGTATCGCTCCACCTCCGTCGGCAGGAACGAGGTAGGCAAGGATAGCCGCTCGATACCGCTCTCGATAAGGGGTTCGTCCGTCGAGGAGACTCCCACGAAGGAGCGGAAACGACGCCTCATCAACGCCAAGTCTTCCCCTCCCATCTTTCCATAAGGGTCCACACAGGCCAAGTGCCAGATATTGCTCGTCTTGTGCGCATCGGAGGCGGAGCATCGGATCGCCCGCCCGCGCATCTGGTTCGAACCGACATAGGAGCCTGACAGGCTGGCCATCACCAACGAGTTGACGAATGGCGCATCCCACCCCTCCCCCAAGAGGGACTTCGTGCCGACAAGCACCTCCACACCGCCCTTCCCGAAGAGTTCCGTAACGATACCGACCACGCAACGGAGCTGGTCCTCGCTCTCAAAAGAGACCCGCACATAGGCTTCGTCGTAAGGCAAAGGTGTAACCTGAAGCGCTTCCTCCGACAGACCCTTCCCGACCGCAAGCTCCCGCAAAAGAGGCATCGAGGAACGTGGCAATATGATGACAGAGCCAGTCAACACACCCAACAAGACATCGTGGGAGGAGCGTCGACGCAGCTTCTCGAATATGGGCAAGACACCAAACTTGTCCAAGGGGAGATCATTCACCGGACTATTGGGCATATACTCCTTCCGTATGAAATCGGAGAGGATCACCATGCGCAGGCGATGTCGCAGGGAAGCATACTCCGTCTCCACGATCCGGACGATACTGTCCATCTTGCCCTTCGAATACTGCAGTTTCTCCCCCACCCAACTACGCAACGAAAGGTCGGGCATGCCATCCGCCAACAGTCCCTTCACCTTCAGCCGGTCACGCAACGCACGCAGATGCGCAGGGTCGCGTGGCCATTCGTCCTGATCCTCCTCGTTCAGATAGGTAGCCAACAGAATATCCGCCTGGTCGATGTCGAAAGGCGGCAGGATGGAAAGATCCACCTCCACCGATTGAGCCTTCTTCTTTTTCTTCGAATCATCCTTCCTCCGCAAAAGGTTCTTTTTCATCACCTCCAGCAGTTCGCGGGGCAACGTCACCTGTTTCGTTCTCAGGAAGGAGAGCAATGCGCAGAAATGGACCATGTCCTTGCATATCAATTCCCAATTCGCCTTGGTGGCCGCCACATACGGATGGGCCAGCATCTCCTTCAGCACCAACGGGTCGTCCATCATCTCGTCATAGGCATGGGCAGCCTTCTCACGATGGGAGGCGATGGACTCTAGTTCATCCTCCATAGGCATGGAGAGCAGGAGCAAATCCTGATGGGGGCACAACTCCCTCTCGCGCACCAGTTCCGGCACGGAGATTTCCATGTCGATCTCACCATTCAAGGCAATATAGCGACGCCACTCGGACGGAGTGACATCAAACGGAGGCGTGGCCGTCAACGCAACGGTCTTCACCTTCAATGCGGACTTCAGCGACAACAGGGTCCTCGCCCACTCCTTCTTGAGATGGTGGGCCTCGTCCAAGACGATCGTGCCCACATGGCTGAGTCGCTCCGCCAGTTCCGTGACTGAAACCGGCACGTCGATACAGAAATCCTCGTCCGCAAGGGGCTCGTCTTCAGAACCATAGACATAGAGATCCTTGGTCTTCTCCCCTCCCGTCACCACGGCATACAAAGCCTGGTACGTGACAACGGTAAGGAAGCCCGGATGGCGGAGGTCCACGGAGATCCAGTCAGGCCTCCCGGCGTTCTGCAGGAAGAGTTCGCAGAAGCGTTGCACCCATTGGTCGCGTACCACAATCGTAGGAGCGAACACAACGGTCGGATGGTTCAGACGGAGCGCCACCTCCAAGCCCAGGACGGTCTTGCCCGACCCGGGAGGCGCCACGATGTGCAGACAGTCGTCCGAGAGATACTTGCCTAGTCCGTCCAGCACCCTCTGCTGGTAGCTTCTCCATTGGCCACGGAACATGACATCCGCAGGGAATTGGGACATCGACGTCCACGCTTCCTCCGTACGACTCAACACAATATCTTTAACCAACTCATTTTTCCCCATGGCACAATGCTTATTCTGTCGAACAAGGCGACATGCACAAAGATAATCAAAAGTTTTCCTTCCAACCCAATGGAGCCTTATGATCATTTACTATTTAACTATTTACAATTTACCCACTATGATTTACTATTTAGCTATTTACAATTTACTATTTAACATTTTATGATTTAACTATCTACAATTTACAATTTTAGGGGAAGAGAAGAGTCCGATCGCCTTTGGGCTCGTCAGAAGAAAAATCCGTGCATTCACAAAGAAAAAAGAGGATAAATATTTGACAATAACATACTCGTTTCGTAAGTTTGCGTAAAGAAACTATTGTCAAAAATTACAAAAAACACATGAGCAAAAAAGGATTATTGGCATTGATCTGCCTTACTATCGCAACAACAACATTCGCGGAGAAAATCGTTCTAAAACCCAATTGGAGCAAAGGCGACTCAATGTCTTATTCCGTGGTAAATTACACAGACACCACAAAGACCATAAGCTGTGACATGACGGTCAAAGTGCTGGACAACAGCAACGATTACCTGATGTCATGCGTCTATTCCAACTACCAGGACAATACAGGGATGGAAAAGATGGCCGCTATGTTAATCGGGGAAGAAAAATTCGATAAAATAAAGGCATACTCCCCCCACTACACGGTCTCAAAAGAAGGTGGAATCCTTAAAATCAACAACTTCGACGAATACCAAAAAATCTTCGAATCCGCTAAAGACACATCGGAAGGTTTCTCATCCATCATGAACGGATTAATGTCAAGTGCCATAAAAAACCTATTCGCATCCGACGAAAAGAGTTTCATGGAAATCAGTCTGAAGGAGGTTGTCGCCCAACATAAATATTTCGGGAAAGAATACAACACGGAAAAAGAGACGAAGGGCACAACAGACATCACCGTCAACGCAATCAAAATGGCGAATGCGAAATCTTCCACAAAAGTGGAAAAACGTGGAGATAAAACGGTCATCACCACAACCGCAAAACTCAACGAGAAGGAGAGTCAAAGCGCAATCCAACAATGGATGGAGAATTTCATGAAAGAAACAGCAAGAGAATCCGGCATGGACACGAACGATCCTACAATAAAGAAAGAGATAAAGAAGGCGGTAAAGGAGTATAAAAAGGCGAAGATTTGGGCAGAATTAGAAGAGACCGCCATATACGACTCGAAAACGGGTTGGATGATCTCCTACGAATCCAAAGAGACTTTCCACTCCACGGAAGGTGATACTTTCCAACGCACGATCATCAGTCTGAAATAAGGATAGAGAACCATAAACATTACGGAGGGAGCACGAAACGGAGCACGAAAGGTTTTTCATCGCACGACTAACCGTTCCAATCGATTCCTCTTTATTGGAATATTATAAATAATTACTTTTGCAAAAAAGTATAAACGTTTTACTGGGAAAAACAACTAAAGTATATTTTATGAAAACACGAATCATCAGCATTGCCGCTCTAGCGCTTGCGTTGCTATCCTGCAACAAACCAGCAGAGCAGAAACAGAATTTGAACGAAGAGAAGATATGCGAGGCTAAAAAGAGTTCGTATGCGACCCTGTACCTCAAAAACGGTGTGAACATAAGCCACTGGCTATCACAGTCGGGCGACAGAGGGGAAGCGAGAGCCAACAAAATCACGAAGGCGGACTTCGATTCCATCGCCGCCATGGGCTTCGACTTCGTACGTCTTGCCGTAGACGAGGAGCAATTGTACGACGAGGCCATGAACAGAGACTCCAGCACATTCGCCTTGATGCACAATGCCATCAATTGGGCGTTGGGCAACTG
>Ga0310695_10015334_pt1 | contig 10223 bp, 6 predicted proteins | sample RumenRJG_04DNA_FD_203882 | JGI IMG/M metagenome (GOLD analysis project Ga0310695, IMG submission 203882) | Bovine rumen microbial communities from Lethbridge, Alberta, Canada - RJG_04 (v2) (version 2) | ecosystem: Host-associated > Mammals > Digestive system > Stomach > Rumen | place: Canada... | reverse complement strand
ATGTTTTAAAAAATTCTGAAAATGAAAAAGATTCTTTGAAAAATGAAAATGAATCTTTAAAAAATGAAAATGAATCTTTAAAAAATGAAAATGTTTTAATAAAATCTGAAAATGAAAAAGGTTCTTTGAAAAATGAAAAAGGTTCTTTGAAAAATGAAAATGAATCTTTAAAAAATGAAAATGATTCTTTAAAAAATGAAAATGATTCTTTAAAAAATGAAAATGAATCTTTAAAAAATGAAAATGAATCTTTAAAAAATGAAAATGTTTTAATAAAATCTGAAAATGAAAATGAATCTTTAAAAAATGAAAATGAATCTTTAAAAAATGAAAATGATTCTTTAAAAAATGAAAATGATTCTTTAAAAAATGAAAATAATTCTTTAAAAAATGAAAATGATTCTTTAAAAAATGAAAATAATTCTTTAAAAAATGAAAATGATTCTTTAAAAAATAAAAATAATTCTTTAAAAAATGAAAATTATTCTTTAAAAAATAAAAATAATTCTTTAAAAAATGAAAATTATTCTTTAAAAACTAAAAATAATTCTTTAAAAAATGAAAATGATTTTTTAAAAACTAAAAATAATTCTTTAAAAAATGAAAATTATTCTTTAAAAAATAAATTAAAGGAATTAGAAAAAAATAATAAAGAAAAACTAAAACTAATTGAAGAAAAAAATAAAGAAATAGAGGAAAAAAATAAAGAAAAAGATATAACTAAAAAAACATTTATTATTGAAAAAAAAATTTTATTGGAAAAAATTGATAAATTAAAAAATAAAATTAATTATGCAATAGATATTTTATCACTTCAAACAAATGAAAATGATAACAATAACTGTAATAATGATAATAATTTAATAAAAGAAAATGATATAAATTTCAGTAAAAATAATATTGAAAATTTTAGTGTTGTTGGGATAAATAATGAAGAGTTAAATTGTTACATGAGTTCAGTTATTCAAATTTTGAAAAATATTTCAATTTTTTCTGATAATTTATTAAATACAGAATGTGATGATAATATTATTGAATCTTTTAAAAACTTATTAAATCTACTTTTAAATTCAAATAAAAAAAGTGTTTCTCTATTAAATTTTAAAAAAAATTTTAGTAAAAAATATAAAACTTTTGAAGGAAGAAAAGAAAATGATTCAACATTATTTTTAATTTATTTGTTAAATTATCTTCATAAAAATTTAAAAATAAATGAAAATTATATTAAAAAAGATTTTAAATTTTTAGATCTTGAAAATGAGGAATATAATCAATTAACAAAATTTATTTATTCATATGAATTAAAAAACAATTCATTTATTTATAATTTATTTTATGGTTATGAAATGTTTAAAATAATTTGTTCTTCATGTAATTATTCACAAGTTTCTTTTCAATGTTTTAATATTTTAGATATTCCTTTAATGGAAGGAAATAATAAATTAAATTCTTTAATTGAGTGTATAAATACTTTTTTATATTCAAAAGATCAAAAAGATGTAAAAGGTTTTGAATGTATAAATTGTAACAATACATCTGTATTTCATTCAACTAGTATAATTTATTTTCCTCAAATATTTGTGATAAATTTAAAAAGAGTCGGTGAAAAAAAAATATATAATCATGTCATAGATATTCCGTTTATACTTGAAACAAAGAAAATAGATAAATTAAAAAAATTTAAAAAAAAATATGAATTAATTGGTTTTATAAATCATTATGGATCTCAAAGAGGAGGAGGACATAATATTGCATATTCAAAAAATAAAAGCAATAATAAATGGTATGAATATAATGATTCATCAGTAATTGAAATAAAAAATCCATCAACAGATAAAGCTTTTTTACTCTTTTATTATAAAATCGATGAACAATAAAAATAAATAATTAAAAAATAATTATATAAATATTTTATAATAAAAATAAAAAAAATTAATATTATTTATTATTAATAAATATAATATATAAAATAAAATTAAAATATATGGGAATTTTTAAGAATTTGGGAGAAATAATTTAAAAATATCAAGATTAAAAAATGATATAAAAAAATTTCATATAAATAATATTAATGGAAATGTTTTAGAAGATGACTCTATAATAGAAGATTATGATATACAAGAAAATGATGTAATAACTTATTTAGGTGAATTTCTTGCAGGATTTAATTTATTATAACATAATATTTAATTTTTATTACATATTTTATCATTTTAGTTTTATAATTAAAAAAATATATTATATAAATACTTAATATTCATAATAGTATAATATTTATTTAATATATAACATATTTAAATTTAGGCATAATTGCATGGTTTACATTATCATTTAAATCTGCTACAACTGTAAAATAAATATTTTTACTTATGTTTTTATCAATATTTTTTCCAATAGCATTATAATAAACATCTTCAAATTTCATATCATATAAAGAATCATCTTTTATAATTGGTTCACTATTTAACGTATATAATCCCCAAATATCAACTTTATAAGTATCATTTATATAATTAATAACATCATTTAGAGTTTTATTTCCTTTTATTTCTAAATAATCCCAACAAGTAAATAATGGTGGAATTGCTTTAGTTAAAATATTACTTTTTGAATCAATTGTATCTTTATTTTTATAAACTTTTTTGGGTTGAAAAATTAAGAAAAAAGGAGTTGATAAATCAATATTGATTTGTCTCAAATATTTTGCTTCTGTTGTTTGAATTAAAGTAAATATTTGTGATGATATATATCCAACAATACAAGATGTAGTTGTAGGAATTGAAGGAACAATTTTTCCTGCTATAAATTTTACCTTATCTCTTGAACAATTTTCTATTTCAAAATTAGATGCACGTAAATTTGATGAAATAAATAAGAAATTAATATGATGATTTTCATCATGATCTTTTTCAAATATTTGCTCATGAATTTTATTTATTTCTTCTTGATTAAAACCTTTTGAATGAATTTTTATTAATTCTGATTCTAATTGTTTTTTATTTTTTAATGTTTCTTCATTTAATACACTATAATTTTTAAAAATTTCTTCATTTTCATCAAATGAAATGAATTTTGAAAAATCTTTTTTATAACTTAAGTCTTTATTAATTGGAATTCCTAATGAATCGGCTAATAAATAACTAAAATATTCTAAATAATAATAATTTGTTTCAAAATCTTTATCAAATTCTAATATATGAGGAAATCTATTACTTCCTTTCCAAAATTTACTTCCATCTTTATTTATTTTATCAGGTGGATTTATTTTCAAAGTTTCTTCAATATTTTTTCTAAAATTTAAATAAAACATTTTTTTTGCAAAAATAAGACATTCGTCAAAACTTTTTGATTTAAAAATTTTTAAATATTCTTTTAAATAAATCAATTTTTCATAAGCATCATTTCCATTATTTTTTTCATAAAATTCTCCTGGATTATCAATAAAATTTTTTAAATATTTAATATAATTGTCAAAATATTCTGAAAATTTATTTCTACTCCATTCTATACAATGTTCTATTAAAGAAGGTAAATTTCTTATTGTACACATTCCATAAGTAGTATTATTTTCAGTTCCCTTATATTCATCAGATACAAATGGAATAATTAATTGACTACTTGCTTGTTCTCCAAGTGTTCCACATTCTATTAATTTAATTCTATATAAAGTACATTGTTTATTTATATAATTTCTTGCTTTTACATTGTCAACTGCAATTAAAACAAATTCCTGATCATTATAAAAATTTTCATTAAAAATATTTTCTGTTTCAATTCTAACTTCAATTTGTAAACTTTCACAATGAAATTCAGAATTTATTTTTTTTACCTCCTCACAAGCAATTAATGATTTGCTTTTTCCTACATGTTCTTTTCTGAACAAAAATTGTCTATTTAAATTTGAATTTTCAATGCAATCATTATCTGTTACAGTAACTTTACAATTTTTTCCAGTTGCAACTCCCATTAATGATAATAATTTCAAATATTCACAACCTACAGCACCAGCACCAATTAAAAACATATTACAATTATGTAATTTTTCAACTATTTCTTGTCCATAAATAGAAATTAAATCATCGTATCTACTATTTTTTATTTCTCTATTTGCATCAGATAAATTTACCATAGTTTCATCATAAATATCTATCCAAAACCATTGATTTAAAGGAGAATATAATCCAGTATATTTTATTGCTTCTTGTGCTACAAATCCTCCTAAAAAAGAACAAAGAGAGGGATGTTGAGCTCTTGAAAATTTAATTAAATCTTTGAGCAAATTTTTATTTAATTGTGGAAGATTTTTAAAAAAATTAATTTCTTTCACTTTATTTGAAAATTCTAATATTTGATTATATAATTCTTCAGCTTCTTCTTCGTTGTTTAATTTAGGTAATTCTCCATGTATGTCATAAAATTTTTGAATCTGAATAATTAAAGCATGTAACAATTGTTTTCTTCCTTTTTTATTAATAGAATAATCAAATGTCATAATATTATCAATAGGATTCATTAAATTTTCTTCAAGAGTTTTATAACTCATATGAACAGGATAATAAAATTCCTCTACAATTCCACCACCAGTATATTCATTATAATTGGAAGTATCTCCGATGAAAAATTCATCATTATTATTTTCATTAGCTTCATAATATCTTGGTTCTGATGAATTTAATTCTGTCATACCTTCAACTTGTTTAAAAATTAAATAACCATTTTCATTTAATCTTTTTTCTGAATCTCCATAATCAATTTTCATAACTCCTTTTGTATCTTTTGTTATATTTGAAATATAAAATTTCCCATTTTCTTTTCCTGTTTTATCTAATATAGTATGATTTTCACCAAAATCACTAAAAATAAATCCAGATAAACCTAAAGAAAGAGTATAAATGAAACCTTTATTATTTTCATGACATAATTTATTAATTTTATGAATAATTTCTGATTTCATTATTTCAGTAATTATTACCACATCAAATTCTTTTATTTTATTTAAATAATTATCTTCAATATTCACTTTTGTAGTAGGATTTAATTCAGCCAATTTTATTAAACAAGCTTTATCTCTTCTTTCTTTATTTAAAACATTTTCATTAGACAGAAAAAAATTACTCCCTAAATCATTTATTTTGCAAATTTGATCATCAAAAATAGAAATTTGATAAGGATTTGATAATATAATATTTTTTGCTATTTCTGCTCCCAATCCTCTTAAACCAACTATTAAAATCTTTAATTTTGATAAAATTTTTGTTATTTTTAATCCATATGTTCTAATTTGTCTTGACCATTTATCATGATCAATTGTATCATTCGGTTCAAAAATAATTTTATTCATTTTTTATTTAATAGGAATAGATGATTAAATAATTATTTTTTAAACTATTTTGTTTACATAACTATATTTTATAAATTAAAGTAAATTAAAGAAATAATAATTTTTATTGCTATAAGTATATAACTATATATTATTATATAAAAAGAAATAAAGATTATGATAATCTCATTTATAGGTTCTATATTTTTTTGTTTTAAGAAAAAAAAAAAAACAAAAAATGAAAATATTAATAATTTAGATAATAATACTGAAGGAAAAGTATTAATAATTAAACCTAATGATGAAATTTATAAAATTGAAAAAGAAATGATTGATTTGTACAACGAAATCAAAAAAAAAGAATTAAACTATTTAAATTTAAAAAAAAATTATAAAAATACACTTTTAGAAAAACAAAAAGAAGCCCATGATTTAAAAATAAAATATTTTTTTGAAAAAAATTATTGTAAAGTTGGATTAAATAATTTAGGTAATACTTGTTATATAAATTCTGTTATTCAAATATTAAAAAATATTCCAAAATTTACATATAATTTTTATAAAATGAATGATAATTCAGATTCATTTTTACTATGTTTTAAACAATTATTATTGAATTTATGTTATTATTACAATTCGGCTTTTTTACCTATTGATTTTAAGGAAAAATTAGGATTAGAAGATAAAAAATTTTTAGGAAACAAGCAATATGATTCTACTATTTTTTATATTTCATTGATTAATATTTTAAATAAAAAATTAAATAAAGCAAAAAAAGAAAATTATAAAAAATTTGATAAAACAAAATATGAAAATATAAATTTTGAAGAAAAATTTCTTAAATGGAAAGAATGTTTTCTTTCAAAAAATCAATCATTTATTATTGATTTATTTTATATTTATTTTGCTAATCAGATAAAATGTACTTCATGTCAAAATGAAATTCATACATTTCAATCTACAAATTTTTTAGATTTTCCAATAATTTCTTCTGAATCAAAATGTTTAAAAAATCTTGAAGATTGTTTTGAAAATTTTCAAAAAATAAATGATGTAAGTGGTGATGAAAATTTTATTTGCTCTAAATGTGGTGAATGTACATTGAATTTACAATTTATTTTAATAGAATTACCACCTATATTAATTATTAATTTAAAAAGAGTTGGAGAAAAAAATGTTTATTATAATGATATTGATATTCCTTTTCATTTAAATATGAGTAAAATAATAAAAAATAAATGCAATAATTCAATTTATGAATTAAAAGGATTTATTAAACATAACGGAACAGAAAAAGGGGGACATAATTATGCTTTTTGCAAAAATATGTATGATGATGAATGGTATGAATATAATGACTCATTTTGTAGAGCAATAGAAAGTAATCCAGATTTAGATAAAATATTTTTATTATGTTACATAAAAATTGGAAATGAAATTGAAGATGTTTATAATTTAAAACAAATTACAGATTCATTTGATTCATATAATATATTAATTAATTAAAATAAATTTAATAATTTTATGAATATTAATAAATAAAAAATATATTTTTAACAAATTAAAGCATATTTTTTAGTGAATTCTTTGGCTTTTTGATAAAAAGAATTATAATCGTTTTGATATAATAATAAAGCTTCTTTATTTAAGCCATGATTTAAATTTGGAATTTTTAATAAATCATATATAGAATAAATGACATTAATAATATTTTTATTTTTTTCCCATTCGCTAGATTTTGAGGAAACACATATTATACCATTATCAAACGAAATATTTGGATGAAAAATCTTTGTAATAAATTTTATATCAGGTGGGTCATTAGGATAATTTTTTGGAAAAATTAAAGATAATTGAAATATTCCATTTTCATAACAACTTTTTTTTGGCCCTTTCATTATTATATTCCAATCATATATATTAGTTTTTTTTTTTGGTCCTGCAGAACAACCTAAATTAACTAATAATTCACTTGTTTTAATTTTATCATATTCATTTCTTATAATATTCTCACTCATTTAATTTTTTAATCTCAATAAAAAAAATAGTTTAATGTTATATAAATTATAAAAAATACATACATTTAGAAACTTTAAAAAATCGTTAAATCTATTTTTAATAAGAGTTTAATATTTATAGTAATTTTTAAAGAAAAATTATGACAGAATCATCAGAACAAATAATAAGAAATGAATGGGATTTATTAAAAAAATCTGGTTTATTAAGTCAAATTGGATGTTCAGCTGGACCAAAAAAAAAAACAAATCTTTTTGAATGGAATGCTTTAATAGTTGCCCCTAAAAACTCTCCCTATAAAGGTTATATGTTTCAATTTGAAATAATTTTTCCAAAAGATTATCCTGCTCATGCACCAACAGTAAAATGTAAAACTAATGTTTATCATATGAATATAAGTAGTTCAGGAGATGTTTGTGTTTCTTCAATTAAAAATAAAAATGATTGGAAAAATGCATTTGATATTAGTACAGTTCTTTTGTCAATTTTTATTATTTTTTCAAAACCAAATCCTGGAAGTCCTTATAATAGTGAAATTGCGAATCTTTATAATTCTAATAGAGCAGAATATGAAAGAAGAGTAAAAGAGCATTGTGCTCGTTATGCAATGAAAATCTCTCAATAATTAATAAAATTATTTATATAAGAAGTTTAATATTTTTAATAACTTTAATGCTTTATTAAAAATATATTTATTTTTCATCAAAAAATATTTACAATAGAATATTTTAAATTCATAAATTAAACATATATGATCTCATTATTTAATAAATATTTATTTTGCTTTTCCAGCTTTGAATACACCTAAAAAATTTATTGTTGAATTATCTGTAATTCCTTCATCAAACAAATTATCTTTATTTTCTAATATTTTTCCATTAAATAACAATTCAATATCATGATTAATGTTAAATTTCATTTTTATTTGATTTTTAAGTTCTTCAACTAATTCAGATTCCATTATATTAATAGGATTTGATTTGCCTTTAGAATCGATGATAATTAATTTCATTTTTTTTTAGAAATTTTTCCTTATTAAATAGAAAAATAAACTTTTTATTAATATGATTAACTATTTATTATTTCAATTATATTTAAATTAAAAAGGTGTTAATAAATTAAATTATTTATGAAAAGCAAAAACTCATTCTTTCAATCAAAAAACAATAAAAAAAATGACAATCCTGTTAAACTAAAATATGATTTAAACATTTTATCAAAAAATAAAAATTCTTTTATTCAAAATATGCAAAATTTAAAAAAAGTAAATATAAATACAAAAGAAAAAGAAATAAATAATGCTCAAAATAGAAAAAATAGATTTGAAGAACAAAAAAACAAAAATAATATAAGAAATCAAAGTACATTGAATAAATTAAATAATAAAAATAATATAGAAAAAAATGCAAAAATTTCAAATGGAACAATTGGATTGGGAAATATTGAAAACACATATTATTTAAATTCTTTTAATAATAAAGAAAATATAAATACCAAAAAAAAAGAAATAAATAATGTAGAAAATAGAAAAAATAGATTCGAAGAAGAAAAAAATAAAAATTATATGAGAAATCAAAGTACAATGAATTACAAAAAATTAATTAATAAAAATAACACAGAAAAAAAAGCAAAATTCTCAAATGGAGCAATTGGATTGGAAAATATTGGAAATACATGTTATTTAAATTCAGCACTTCAAAATTTAAAAAATACTTTTTTATTAACTGAATATTTATTAACAAAATATCATAGTTTTGATGCCAATGGCTTTACAATCAAATATTCTGAATTAGTTGCAAATTTAATAAATCAGGAAGAAAATCAATATTATTGTCCAAATAAATTTCATTCTAAATTATCAGAATTAGCTCCTATGTTCAAATTAGGACAACAAAATGATAGTAATTTTACTATAATTTTTATTTTAAATCTTTTAGAAAAAGAAACAAAATTAATTAAACCTATTATTGATTTTAAATCAAGCAAAAAATTTACTGAAAATGAGAGAATAATATTTGAACAATTTAAAAACAAAATACTAGAAAAAAGAAATTCTCCGATAATTGATTTTTTTTATGGGTGTCAAGAAGATATTTTTAAATGTGAAAATTGTCATAATTTAAATAATAATTTTCAATTATTTAATGTTTTAAATCTTTCAATTATAAATCAAAAAGATAAAAAAATTTACAGTTTACAAGATGCAATAAAATATTATCAAACAAAACAAATTCATATAAATGAAAAAGATTTTTGTTGTTCGAATTGTAATGAAAAAAATATTTCAACTCAATCACTTTTAATTTGCTTACCTAAAATTTTGATAATAAATTTAAAAAGAATTGGTGAAGGGAACAACTTTTATAATCATAATCTAAATATTCCAATGATTTTAAATATGGAAGAATTAATAGAAAATGGAAATTATTATGATAATAAATATGAATATGAATTGACTGGTTTTATTAAACATTTAGGAGGAGCTTATTCAGGACATAATATAGCAATTTGTAAAAATTTTTTCGATGACTTTTGGTATGAATTTAATGATTCAAAAGTTAGTTCCATTCAAAATAGTTCATATTATAATTATAATCATTATAATAAGAATAATATGATAGACACATCTAATAGTTTTTTATATTTTTATAAAAGAAAAGATTTAAATATAAAAGATGATAAAAAAAAATTAATTGAAATAAATTCAAGTAAAATGAGAGAATTTTAAAAAAATATAAATAAATTTAAAAATTATAAATTATAAATTTTTTCATTAATTTAAATTTTAATTAATGATTTTTAATTAAAATAAATTAATAATAATAAATTAATTTATAAAAAATTATATTTATTAATTAATTAAAATAAATGGGATGGGGATTGAATG
>Ga0310695_10015332_pt1 | contig 10224 bp, 6 predicted proteins | sample RumenRJG_04DNA_FD_203882 | JGI IMG/M metagenome (GOLD analysis project Ga0310695, IMG submission 203882) | Bovine rumen microbial communities from Lethbridge, Alberta, Canada - RJG_04 (v2) (version 2) | ecosystem: Host-associated > Mammals > Digestive system > Stomach > Rumen | place: Canada... | reverse complement strand
TTAAAATTAAAATTTATTGTGTGATAATTCTGTGAGCTTATACAATAAATATCTTCAATTTTTTTATTATAAAATATATCAATATATTCTTGAGATGGTTCAATTTTTCTTAAACTGCTATAACAATAAGAAGACACACATTTTGCAAATCCCTTATGTGAACAAAAGAATGATAATTTATCTGATATTTTTATTTTTTCAGCTGATATATCAAGATTTAAAATAAATTCTTTTGTTTCAAATTTATTTTCATGATATTTGACAATTATATGAAATTTATCAGCAAAAATATGAAAACGTGAATTAAAAGATAAAGGAGAAATAATTGGATATAAATTTGTTGAATCTAAAATTTTTAGAGGACAATTCATTTGACAATATATAGTTAATATATCAAATAAAAATAAATATGAAAATATAAAAAAAATTTCCATAAAAAATATATTCTAAAAAAAATAAATGTTATATATATATTTATCATTCATAAAATATTTTTTTAATATTCAAATAAAATAATTAATCAAAAAAATATTATATCATAACCATTTAATTAAAAATTTTTTTTTTAAATTTTTCATCGAAATATTTAATTTTTTTTATTTGGTTTTTAAGATGTTGGTTCTAATTTTATTACAAAAATCCTTATATTAAATATTGATTATTATAATAAAAAAATAAAAGTATTTTCCTAAAATTAATAAAACTCTTTGATTTTTTTATAATATAAGTGTATTATATCACAAAGATTATATAAAATAACTTAAAAAATTTAAAATAATATTTAAACAATGTTATTTTTAATTTTATTTTTATTCAAACATATTTATAAATTACTTCTAAATAATTTAATTTTTTTTTCATCATTTGCAGATAAAATATCTCCATTATCCAATTCAACAATGATATTAATACATTTACAATAATTAGTATATATTATTTGAATAACATTAAAATTTATATTATCTCTTAATTCAATTATATAAGGTTTCCCTCCACATAAACCAATAATTCCATTTTTAAAAATATTAATAGTATAAATAACAATTTTAGAAAGAAACTCTTTAATAACTTTTTTTTCATTAAAACTAATAATTTTAAATTTTTTATCTAATTTCCCTCCAACAATAATTCTATCATCATCAATTTTTTTTAAAGCCTCATTCCAACAAACTTCACAATTAAAAATAGAAAATTTTTCTTGATAATTATTTAAATCCCAAAATTTTATACAACCCATATAATCACCAGAAATTAAAATATGAGAATTAAATTGAATAATTGATCTAACTGGATTTTCATGTTCAAGTGTTCTTATACATTTATATTCATTATTATTAATTTCCCAAATTTTAATTGTTTGATCATTACTACATGAAATAATAATTTTTTTTTCTTTTATATAAATTATTTTTATTATTGATTTATTGTGTCCTATAAGTGTTTCAATTAAATTTAATTTTTTTTTATTATAATCAATATTCCATTTTTTTATTGTTTTGTCTTCTGAACATGTTATAAAATTTTCATTATCAATTATTGAAATTGAATGAATTGAATTTGAATGTGCATTTGGGAATTTTATTATTTTATCTTTTGTATTCCAATCTATTATTGTTATTTTTTTTTTTGAACCAAAAATTAAATTTTTATTTGGTAAAATACCAATTGTTAATCCTTTATATAATTTATTCCAATTTTCTTTTGATTCCCAATATAAAAATTTATTCTGTATTGAAAATTGTTTTAATATTTTTATTATATTTATTATGTAACTAAATATATTTAAATTTCCTTTATTTTCATTTTGAGAAAATGTCTTTTCTATTATTTTTTGAGTTTTTGTATTTTCTTCATCTAATTTATTTAATATTTCTTCATTTAATTTATCTTGTTTTTTATTATCTTCTTCTATTATTTTTTCTAATTCAACTATTTCTTTTTCATTTTTAAAATTTATTTCTTTTAATTGATTTATTTCTTCTCTTAAAGATTTTATATATTTTTCTTGTTCATTATTTTGTTGATAAATAATTTCTTCTTCAACTGAAAAATTTTTATTTAGAATAAAATCAACATTTTTTATTCCAGGTAACATTGAAAGAATTGAAAAAATTTTATCATCAATTTCATTATTTAAAGAATATAATTTTGAATTTATACATTCTATTATTAAATTATATCCTTCATTTATATCATTTGTTATTTTAAATAATTGTGTTTCATTATGAAGTTTTTCAAAATTAAAACTTGATTGATATTTTAATTCTGGATGTTTTGATGAATGAAGTTGAAAATTAATATTTTCATTATTTTTTGATAAAATAAGAATAAATTCATCATCATTTGAAATTAAGGAAAATCTATTTTGTTTTTCAAGTTGTTCAGAACCATTTATTTTGTCTTCAAGCATTAATGATAATTGAATAATGTAAAATTTAATTTTTTAATTACTTATATTTTTTAGAAATTATTATTTAAATTTTTAATAGAAATATTTTATTAATTTAATATACAAAAAATTAAATTTATTTATAAATAAGATTAGTTTAATTAAATATTCAAAATAAAAATTATGAATTATATTTTATTTAATATTTGATAATCAACTTGTGATGAATTCATTTTTCTTAATTTTTTCGCTAATTTTAAACAAAAGAAAATTGTTAAAATTAATATAATTAATAACAATCCTATTATAATAAATAATATCAAATAATAATTATTATTTTGATTTTCTTTATTATCATGAATTATTTCATCATCTTTATCTAAGTCTTTCCCTCTTTTAGATTTTTTATCTTCAATATCATCCAAAAAAAGAGATTCTTCATAAAAATCAGCAACATTATATAAAGCATATTGTAATACTTTTCCATATTTTTTTTCTTTTATATCTTTAGAAAAAGAATTTATAATTTGTAAACAATTTTCTTTTAAAATTTTTTTTGATAATTTATCACCTATATAAATAAATAATTTTTCTTTTTTTGTAACTAATAAAATTATTAATGTATAATCTTTATTATGAATAGCAGTATTTTTTATTAATTTATTTATAAAGGAATCAATAAATTTATATAATGATTCATCAGAATAATCATTTATTTCTAATTTATTAACAATATATATATATGGAAAAATATAAAAATTTTTAGCAAAACTATTAAGTTCTTTTTCAATTAATTTACTTTCATTATATGTGATTAAATCATCAGGATTAAAAATACCATGATCATCAAATCCCCAACTTAATTTTTTTTTCGCATATTCAATCATCGAATCAACATTCCATTCTTTTAAATAAACTAACCCAATCAAAAATGAAAAACCCAAAATAAAATTTTTCATAATTAAACACAAACTAAAAAAAATAAAAAAAAATTTATTTAAAAAAAAACTTTAAATAAAATTAAAAAAAAGTATATAAAAATTATTAATAATTTTGTCTTACCATAATTTGATAAACTTCCATTTCTAAAACATTAAAATAACACTCACCATTAGTACAATCTCTATTTTTAATAAAAGTCCCATTAAGATTAGACCATCCCGTATTCATATTTTGATTAATCCCAAAATCAGAATCACCAAAACAAGGACCTAAATAAGGACAACAAAAAATAGATCTTTTATTACAATTAATTTTCCTAGTATATTTCTCCATTTTATTTAATGAAAAAATAAAAGTCCAATCATCAATTTTATCTAAATTACTTTTATCCCAATTTGATGAAGTAAAACCACCAAATTTATATCCTCTATCTGTTTCTATTAAAACTAAAGTTGGTCCTCTATTGTCACATAAACGATGAAAGTCAACACAATTTTTTCCATCTCGAGTTAATTGAAATATTAATTTTATATATATTGTATTACTTGGTGTTATCCAATCACGAATTTTTTTTTCTGTTTCTTTCTCGTATTTTATTATTTTTGATATTTGAAATAAGTAATTTATGTTATTTTCACTTTCTGATATTTCAAAATTTGGGTTTTTTTTTATGAAATTTGATAATTTTTCTATTTCTTTGTTTTGTTCTGAAATTTTTATATTTTGATCGATTAATATATTTTCTAAAGCTTTTATTTTATTATTTTGAGATAATATTATTTCTTGTTGTTCTGTAATTTTTGAGTTAAATTCTTTTAATGATTCTAATTTTTGATTAATTATAATATCTTTTAATGAATTGTTTGTTATATTTTGTTCATTTATTTTTTCATATAATAAATTTATTAATGAATATAATTCTTCTATTGATTCTTTTTGTTCTTTTTCTTTTTTATTAATTTCTAAAATAAGATTTTTATCTTTTGGATGATTTAATTGAATGTTCAAAATAAGTTTATTATTTTCTTCTATTATATTTGGTTTTAATTTTTCAATATTTTCTTTAATTATTTTTAATGCATCATCAATTGAATCTATTGAATAAAACATAGAATTTTTTTTAATATCATCAAGTGTAAATGAAGAAGAAAATAATATTTTAGGTAAAGTATTATCCTTTCCAATTGTAATAAATAAATTTTTATTATTTATTGAAAAAGTAACAATAAAAACATTATTTTTATCAGAATTTATTTTATATGAATTTTTATTATCATCCATTAAAAATTAAAAATTAAAAAAACAAAAAAAAAAATGAATAACATTAAAATTCCAGAAATAATATATTCAAGAGATACAAAAGGAAAAATATTATATATTCGTCATGGAGAAACAAAATATAATATAGATGGAAAAAAAACATCAAAATCAGAATTAAAAAAAAAAAAAGAATACTTAAATTGTGAATTAAATGAAAAAGGAATAAATCAAGCAAAAGAAGCATCAAATAAAATAAAAGAATTAAAATTTGAAGAAATATTCTGTTCACCTCTTTATAGAACAATTCAAACTGCATATTATTTATTTTTAAATCATCCTCAAAAAAATATAATTATTAAAATACATCCTTTAATAGTTGAAATACAAGGAGGAGTTCATGATTTTGTTACTGATATTGAAAAAACAAAAAAAGAATTTAATTTAAATTCAGAAGTTAAATTTGATTGGAGTATTTTTGATAATTATTATAATACTAAAATAAGACAAGAATTATTTTTTTTTGATTTTTTAGATCAATTAGATATTTCTGGATATAAAGATAAAAAAGAAAAAATTATTAATAATTTTGGTAAAGAAGATTTAAAAAATGAATTAACTAATCTTTCTATTTTTGGTGTTGAAAATAAATGGAGTAAATTAGAAACTTTTAATCATGCATTTAAAAGAAATTTGGAATTTAAAAAATTTTTACAAGATACTTATGGAGAAAAATTAAATGATACTGAATTAAAAATTGGTGTAATTACTCATAGTGCTTTTACTAAAATTAGTACAAGTAAATTAGCATATAATATGGATATTAAAGATTATCCTAATGATTGTTGTCAAATAAGAAATTGTGAAATTATTAGTATGTATTTGTGAAAATTTAGAGGAGAATTTAATTTAATAATTTGGATTTAAAAATATTTAATTTTTAATTTCAAAAAAATAATTAATTGTGTTTTTTTTAATTTTGAAAAATTTTTATTAATGGAAATAATTAGAATTAATTATTTAAAAATATATACTTATTATTTAATAATACTAAATTTTTGATTTTAATATTTTTTTAATATTTTTCATTAGTTTAAATATATCATATTTAAAAAAAATAATATAATTTATATATTTATAAACCATATTTATTAATTATTATTATAAGTTTATGAATTAATTTATATCAATTATTTTTCATTCTTAAAATATGTCACAATTTTTTCCAATTTTTATATATTTAACATTATTAGAATTCTCATTAAATGTTTTTGTATTTAATTTTAAAAAACAAATAACAAATATTGAAAATGAAAACAAATTTTTACATTATTTATCATCAAATCAATATATAGTAAATATATCAATAGGAAACCCAACACAAACAATTCCAATAAATATACATTTAAACAAAGAATCTTTTTACATTTTAGCCAATAACTCACATTATTATAATGAAAAATTATCATCAACCCTTGAATTATCAGAAAAAAAAATTACATCAGATAAAGAATATTTTACTTCAGGTTTCCAATCAAAAGAATCAATAATTCTTTATAATTTAGATGAAAAATTAATTGAAATATTAAATTTTCCTTTTATATTTGTTGATAAAAAAGCAAAAAATACAGATTTCATTTTATCAGGTGGAATTGGTTTTGGTTATCAATCAAAGACTTCACCAAATGAAAATTTTTTAAAGAATTTATATAATAAAAAATATATTGATTCTTATACATATTATATTAAATTTAATGATAAAAATGAAAATGAAGGTAAAATATATGTTGGGAATTATCCTCATGAATTTGATAAAAAAAATTATCCAGAAAATATTTTTTCTTATTATTCTACACCTTTTTTAAGTAGTGAATTTATTTGGCAAATTCCTTTTGAATATTTTGAATTTGAAAATAATAGAATTGATATTTCTTCAATTGAATTTAATAATTCTTTTTTTGGAATTTTAGCTAATAATGATTATAAAAAAATTTTTGATGAGATTTATTTTTCAAAATTTTATAATAAAACTTGTAATTTTAAAACTGAAGCTATGAAAACTTTTATTTACTGTAATAATGATTTAGATAAAAATTTTAGTAATGTGAAATTTTATTCTAAACATTTTAATTATACTTTTGAATTATCATTTAATGATCTTTTTAAAAAAGAAGGGGATAAATATTATTTTTTAATTGTTTTTGATAAACAAAAATATATAAATTTCCAATTTGGTGAACCTTTCTTTAAAAAATATCCATTTGTATTTGATCAAGATAGACAATTTATTGGGTTTTATAAATTTGATAAATTAACAAATGAAAAAAATTATATATTATGGATTTTAGTTTTTATATTTTTTATTTTATGTATTATTTTAGGAATTTGCTTAATAAAATATATGTATTATAAACCAAGGAAAATAAGAGCTAATGAATTAGAAGAAAATTATAGTTATATTCCAATTCTTAAATAAATAATATAATTATAATTATTAGTTAATTTAATGTAAAAATTATATAATTAATTTAAATCATTAATAAGTTTTAATATATAAATATAATAAACTATTATATTTAAATAAGAATAATATTTATATTTAAAAAAAAAAATTATGAACAAAATAAAATAAAATTCACTTTCAAAAAAAAATGTCATTTGATCATATAATAAATATCTTAGATTTATATGGATTCAAACCTCAATTATTTATAGGAGGATATGAAAGAAATGGAAGTTTATTAGGATTAATATCAACAATAGCATCAATAATAATGTGTATATCAATATCAATTTATTTTTTTTTAAAATTATTTAGCACAAATGAATTCACAGTTATAACATCAGAAATAACACCAGAAGGAATTGAATCAATAGAATTATCAAATAATACATTTTATTTTAATTTTGCTTTAGAAGATCCAATTACATATAAACCTTTTATTGATGAAAGTATTTATTATCCTAAAATTTATTATAAATTAGCACAAAGAGATGTAAATGAAGGTTTTATTTGGATTGAAAAAATATTAGATTATGGACCTTGTGAATTAAATGATTTTGGTAAGAATTATCATAAATTTTTTATTAGTCATAATTTAAGTAATTATTATTGTATTAAAAATTTAAATGAAACTATTAAAGGTGTTTTTCAAAAAAATGAATATTCATTTGTTTTCGTTGAATTATTTCAATGTAAGAATTCATCAGAAAAAAATAATTGTAAATCCCAAAGTCAAATTGATTATTATTTAGATGGTACATTTATATCTATTGAATTTCAAGGATTAACAATTGATCCTAATAATTATTTACATCCAAATTTACCAACATTAAGTGAATATTATACTACAATAAGTCATAATTTTTTTAAAGAAATACATATTTATTTTAAAGAAATTTTAGTTCAAACAGATAAAGGTTGGATTTTTCCAAATATTGATACTGAAAAATATGCACAATATGATCATACTGAAGATATGATTTCTTTGAAATCTGCTCAAAAAGGTAATTTTTTAGAATTTTCAATGAAATATTCTGATAAAGTTCAAAGATATATAAGAACTTATACTAAAGCACAAACTGTTATTAGTAATATTGGAGGGTTTATTAAATTTATTCAAAGTGTTTTTTGGATTATTGGTTATATTTTTGTTGAAAATAAAGTTTATCAAAAGATTATTAATAAATTATTTTATTTTGAAGATAAAATAAATAAAGCTTCTACTAATTTAATTCAATTTAGAAGACAGAAAAAAAAAAATGTCTTATCTTTAAATTCACTTATAAAAATACAAAAAAATAATCTTAGAATAAATAAAAAAAATCAATCACAATATGATAACTCAAGTTCAAGTGTTAGAAAATGTTTAGATAATCATACAATATCTTCTGCAAAAATATTAAATAAAAGTAATATATCAAATAACATTCAAGAAGGAAAATCAATTTCAAATACTTTAATTAATAAAATTAATAATTATGGCAGGAAATCAATTATTAAATATTCTATAAATGAAAATATTTTTTCAAAAAAAAATCAAGAAACTATAAAAAATAAAGAAATAAATTTAAAATATTGTGAAAGGTTTTGTTTAAAATTTCAAAGGAACAATAAATCATATATAATTCAATTATATAAAAAAGGAATTGGACTTATTGAGCAGAAATTAGATGCAATTTGCTTGATTAAAGATTCTTTTCAACTTACTTTATTTAAGAAAATGTTTTATAATCATGAGCATATTTTAATTATGGATAATTTAATTAAAACTGAATTAAGTAGAGAAAAGTATGATAAACATTTATATTCTCTTGAAAAAAATACTAAAATTAATAAAGAAGTTAATAATGCTTGTCAAATAATTATAAAAAGATATAAAAATAATATAAGTAATGATAATAGAACAGAAATGGATAATCTAGATTATTATTTTGTACAGCTTTTAAATGAGCAATTTAATAGTAAAAATTGAATATTTTTATTCTATTTTATTATATTTGATTAAAAATTATAAAATGAAGATATTTTAAGAATTATATGATAATATTTCACATTATTTATAATTAAATAATTTTTATTAAATTTAGTTAATATTTTTTAATTTTAAAAAAATAAAAATTCCCAAATTAAATAAAAAATTATTTTCACTTTTTTTCCTGAATAAAATAAAATATATATTTTTATTTTTTTAAAATAAATGGAAGAATATATAGGGATTAATATAGGTGCTTTATTAACCAAATTTTCTGTATGTGAACCTCTTTCAAAAAAACAAATTTATAATTCAAAAGATTTTAAATTGAAATTAGAATTAAACGATATTATTGATAGAATATTACCTTCAATGATTCAATATAAAGAAAATAATATAACATTAATAGGTAGATCAACAAAATTAGGATATAAAAAATATTATTTATCTACATTTGAAAATCTTTCAAGATTTATTGGTTTGGGAAATAAATATGGAATATTTGAAGAAGAAAAAAAATATTTTCTTACTTTAAATAATTTTAATGATGGAGTTTTTAATTTTAATTTAAATAATCAAGAATATACTTATTCATTTGATTATATTGTATATGATTTTATTAAACAAATTGATATAAAAATAAAAAAAAAATTAAATGAAAATAAATTAAATAAATATTTTTTTTCTATTCCAGATTATTATATTATTTTTCAAAAACAATCATTAAATAATATATTAAAAAATCTATGTGATAAAATTGATTTCCCTTTGATAAATGAATCAACTGCCTTAACAATGTATTATGGTTATTTTAATTATGATGAATTAAGTGAAGAAAAAACATATATAATATTTATTGATATTGGGCATTCAAAAACTTCATTTATTTTATCTGAATTTACAAAAAAAGAATTTGTTGTGAAAGAAGTTAAAAATATTCCTTTTCTTGGTGGAAGAGATTTTAATTATAGAATATTTGAATTATGCTTAAAAAAATTTGAAGAAGAAAATAAAAGAAAATTAGTAATAACAGGAAGAAATAAAATAAGATTAATGGAAGAAATTGAAAATAAAAGAAAAATACTTTCAGCAAACGAAGATATAAATATTAATATTGAAGGAATAGAAAGAGGAATTGATTTTTCATATACAATTAAAAGG
>Ga0310695_10015330_pt1 | contig 10224 bp, 11 predicted proteins | sample RumenRJG_04DNA_FD_203882 | JGI IMG/M metagenome (GOLD analysis project Ga0310695, IMG submission 203882) | Bovine rumen microbial communities from Lethbridge, Alberta, Canada - RJG_04 (v2) (version 2) | ecosystem: Host-associated > Mammals > Digestive system > Stomach > Rumen | place: Canada... | reverse complement strand
CGACGCGCGCGATTTCCGCGCCGTTGATGCGCCCGGAGGCGTGTATCTTGATGCCGTCCACGCCCATGTCCATCGCCACCTTCTCGGCGCGCTTGATGACGCGCTTGAGGGAGGCGCGGCGTTCGAGCTGCTGCGCGATCGCCTCGGCCACGAGCTGCGCGTCCGCGTCGGCGTCGCGCACTTCCTTGATGTCAAGGTATATCTCTTTGCCGGTGAGCTTGGCGAGCATCGCGCGCACCTTGTCGGCGTCTTCGCCCTTGCGGCCGATGATCGTGCCGGGGCGGGCCGAAAAGAGCGACACGCGCACGCGGTTGGCGTAGCGTTCGATGAGGATCTTCGAGAGTCCCGCGCCGGAGAGCTGTTTCTTCACGGCCTTGCGGATCTTCTCGTCCTCGGCCAGATACGCGCCGAACGTCTTCTTGGGCGCGAACCAGCAGCTGCGCCAGGCGTGGTCCACGCCTACGCGGAAACCGATCGGGTTTACTTTCTGTCCCATGGTTGTTTGGTCTCCTAGTTCTCGAGAACGACTTTGCAGTGGCAGAGGCGCCGCGCGATCGGATGCGCGGAGCCGCGTGCCGTGGGCCAGTAGCGGCGCACGCGCACCGATTCGTCGAACACGCAGAGTTTCACCTTGAGGGACGCGGCGGACGCGCCGCCGTTGTTCTCCGCGTTTGCGATGGCGCTCTTTATCGTGTCCTTGAGGATCTTCGCCGCCTTGCGGGGCGAAAATTCGACTGCCTTCAGCGCCTGAAGCGCCGGCAGACCCTGGCAGGCGCGCGCAAGCGGACGGCCCTTGGCCGCCGACATGCGGGCGTTTTTGGTCAATGCTGTGAATTCCATTCCGGAGCTCCTTACTTCTTGGCCTTCTCTACGTGTGCGCCGTGGCCTTTGAACGTGCGCGTGGGCACGAATTCGCCAAGGCGGTGGCCGACCATGTTCTCCGTTATGAAAACGGGCATGTGCTGGCGTCCGTTGTGGATCGCGAACGTGAGACCCACGAAATCGGGGATCACCATCGAACGGCGGCTCCATGTTTTGATGGGCTGCTTCTGCTTGCCGGCCTTCGTCAGCTTCTCGACCTTGTCGAGAAGCGACTGTTCCACGTAAGGCCCTTTCTTGAGTGAACGGGACATGGATTACTTTCTCCGCTTGATGATGACGCGATTGGAGGTCTTGCCGGGCTTGCGCGTCTTGCCGCCCTTTGCGAGTTTGCCCCACGGGGAGCGCGGATTGCCGCCGCCGCTCGTGCGGCCTTCGCCGCCGCCCATCGGGTGGTCGACAGGGTTCATCGCCACGCCGCGCACGGTCGGGCGAATGCCCATGTAGCGCTTGCGTCCGGCCTTGCCGAGCTTGACGGAGCCCCATTCGCCGTTGCCGACCGCTCCGACCGTCGCGTAGCAGCGGGCGTCGAACACGCGCACTTCGCCGGAGGGGAGCTTCAGCGTGACTTTCCCGCCGTCGCGGGCCATGACCTGGCAGTTGTTGCCGGCGCTGCGGCAGATCTGCGCGCCGTGCCCGGGCACGAGTTCCACGCAGTGGACCTGCAGGCCCAGCGGAATCTTCCCGAGCGGAAGGGCGTTGCCGGGGGCGGCTTCGGCCGTCTCGCCGCTCGACACCTTGTCGCCGGTCTTGAGACCTGCGGGGCACAGGATGTAGGAAAGCGTGCCGTCTTCGTACTTCAGAAGGGCGAGGTTCGCCGTGCGGATGGGATCGTACGCGATCTCTTCCACCGTCGCGGCCATGTCGCGCTTCACGCGCTTGTAGTCGACGATGCGGTAGCGCTGCTTGACGCCGCCGCCGCGGTGGCGCACCGTGATGCGGCCCTGGTTGTTGCGCCCGGCGTGCTTGCGGACGGCCTCGGTGAGGCTCTTGACCGGACGCTTTTCGGTGATCTCCTCGAACGTGGGGGCCACCCGGAAGCGCATGCCGCACGAACGCGGCTTGAATGTCTTTAGTGCCATTTGCGTTTTCCTTTAGACGATTTCAATGCGCTCGCCCGGCTTGACGGTCACGATCGCGCGCTTCCAGGCGGAATCGCGCACCTGGCGGCGCGTGCCGCGCACCGTGCGCAGTCCGCTCTTCATGTTCGCCGTGTTCACGGCCGTTACATGCACGCCGAAAAGCTTCTCGACCGCTTCCTTGATCTGCGGCTTGGACGCCTTGGCGTCGACTTCCACGAAGTATTTGTTCAGCGCGGAGAGCCTGCTGCCTTTTTCGGTGGTCTGCACCGCTTTTACGATGTTGTCCATTTCAGCCCTCCTTGCCGGAAACCGCGAGCCTCGCGGAAAGCGCCTCGAAACCGGCCTTGTCGGCCACGACGAGACGGCTCTTGAGAAGCGTGTAGACGTCCACCGCGCTCGCGGGAAGCGCGACGGCGCGCGGAATGTTGGAAGTCACGCGCTCGACGATTTCGTCGGGGGCGGCCGTGACGACCACCACGCTGCGGTCGGCGCCGACCTTCTTGAGAAGCGCCGCCATGAGCTTCGTCTTGGGCTCCGCAAAGCGGAATTCCTCGACCACCGCGACCTGTCCGTCGCGGATCTTCTCGGAAAGCGCGCGCGCAAAGGCGAGCTTCATCACCTTGCGGTTGATCTTCTGCGCGTAGGAGCGCGGATGGGGGCCGTGCGCCACGCCGCCGCCGCGCCACACGGGCGACTGGCGGAAACCGGCGCGGGCGTTGCCCGTGCCCTTCTGCTTCCAGGGCTTCTTGTTGGAGCCGGCCACTTCACCCTTCGCAAGCGTGTCGGCGGTGCCGGCGCGCATGGAATTGCGGATCGCGGTCACGGTGTCCTTCACCGCCTGGGCGCCGCGGTCGAGCGTAAGGCGGGCGTCGTCTACGGTAATCTCCGCAGCCGCCGAACCGTCGGCCGTGTATGTCTTTACGGTACTCATCTTACTTCTTGCCCTTCTTCTGCTGCTTTGCCGCGCGGAACGCCTCGGCCGCGTTCTTGAGGGACTTGCGGACGACGACCACGCCGTTGCGCGCGCCGGGGACGGACCCCTTCACGAGAATGGCGTTGTCTTCGGGCATGATTTTAACGACTTCGAGGTTGCGGGCCGTGCGGTTGACCGCGCCCATGTGGCCCGGCATCTTCTTGCCCTTCTCGATCCAGCCGGGCAGGTCGCGCGCCGCGAGACCGCCGGTGCGGCGCTTCGAATGGCCGCCGTGCGTGAGGTTGCCGCCGGAAAACCCGTAGCGGCGGATGACGCCCTGGAACCCGCGACCCTTGGTCACGCCGGTGACGTCCACCCATTTCACGTCTTTGAAATTCTCCACCGTCACGGAATCGCCCGCCTTGAGCGAACCGTCGGCCTCTTCCATCGCGAACTCCTTGAGAATCCGCACCGGAGTTTCAAGCCCCGCCTTTTCGCAGTGCTTGACCTCGGCCTTGGAAAGGCGGGTCGCCTTCTGCGGCGCGAAACCGAGCTGCGCGGCGGTGTAGCCGTCTTTCTCCGGCGTCTTCAGCTGCACGACGGGGCAGGGACCAACTTCGAGCACGGTCACGGTAAGCCGCGTACCGTTCTCGTCGTAGACCTGCGTCATGCCGATCTTCTTGCCGATCAAACCTTCCATTGGCGCGTTCCTTCCTTACACCCGGATGTTGATGTCGACGCCCGCCGGCAGATTGAGTTTCTTCAGTTCCTCGATCGTCTTGGCCGTGGGATTGACGATGTCGAGCAGACGCTTGTGCGTGCGCATCTCGAACTGATCCATCGACTTCTTGTCGACGTTCGGGGAACGGTTCACCGTGAACCGCTCGATCCTCGTGGGCAGCGGGATGGGCCCCGTCACCTGCGCACCGGTTGCGCGCGCGGTATCCACGATACCGCCGGCGGCCTGGTCAAGCACACGGTGATCGTATGCCTGCAGCCGGATGCGTACTTTCTGTTGCTGCATTTTCTTCTGTTCCTGTTTTGCCGTTTACTGCCCTTCGACGGCCGCGACTTGGGCGGACTTCCCGCGGGAAGTTGCCGCCCCGGTCCTCCCGGACCAGACTCGCGGATGAGTCTCTGGACAGCCCTGCCGCTCCGCCGACCCTGCAAAAACACCCGCTACGGCCGGAAACTTTCGTTTCCTTTCCGCAACGGGCGTCTGCGCTCCTCCACCGGGGATTTTCCTCCCCGCCGGTGGTGTTGCAACAGACACTCCCTGCTTTCGCCCGGAAGCACTTTGCCGCGCGCGCCCGCCTTGCGGACGCTGCACCTTGGGCCGGTTTTTACGGCCGGAGACCGTTTTTACCGCTTCGCCGAAACCTGCTCCGGCGAAGTTGAAATGCAAGTGTAGCATAAATCCCCGCGCAAAAACAAGCCCGAAAAACAAAAAAATACGGCCAACGCATTAAAAGCCGATTCTTCCCCTTTGGGGCCCCTGAATCGTTTTTAATGCGTTGGAAACGTCTCAGCAACCAACAACCAGCAATCCAGCGCCCAATGGGCAGACACGCCCCCCCCCCCTCACTGGCTGCTGGTTACTGGCTGCACCCCTGATTGACATCGCCTTCGGCGACTCCTCGCTTCGCTCGTCGGGGGATACGGTTGTTGGAACACTTCGGCCGCAGGCCGCCTCAAACAGGCGACAGACTCGAACCCGCGCGGGCTCGATGCCCGCGCGCTCGCAAAAGAGGCGGGCGCGCTCGAAAATAGCGCCTGGAACACCTCCTGAAACCGGAAGGACGCGCCACGACCGCTCGTACTGGGCGCTGAACGCACCCCTGCTAGGGCATCCGCTCCGCGGACAGCCTTCGGCTGGGGGATACGGCTGCTGGCTGCTGGAACACTTCCAACGCATCAAAAATTCGTTCTACCTCGCGTCAGCGGGGAGAAGGAATTTTTGATGCGTTGGCCGTAACAAAAAAATCGAAAACGGGCGCATCTGTGTAATTCACCGCATAGTTTTTTGATGATGGGAAACAACTGTTTGAAACAACTTTCCTTTGGCGCACGCTCGTTGTTTTTTCCAGTTGTTCCGGTTGTTTCCAATCTCAAACCGGCAGGGTGAAAAACACAGATGCGCCCGTCGAAAACCGGAAAATCTCAGCGGTAGACTTCCGAACGCCAGGGATAGGGGCGCGAATACTCGTCGCCGAACATGGTTTCCACCATGAACCGCAAAACGTCGGCCCCGCCGAAAATCGCATGGTATTTTTCGCGCCCTGCGTGCGCAACCGCTGCGCGCGACGGATCTCGGTCCATGTAGAAAAGAATCTTGTCCGCCAGCTCCTCCGCCGACGAATAGTAGACCGCCTCGCGGTCCGGCGCGAAGAAATCCTGGTACGACCCCTTGTCCGATATGAAAGTCAATATGCCGTAGCCCATCAAATGCGCCATGCGGTCGCTCGAATACCACTTGTCGCCTTCGCGGCGGTTGATGTTCGGCGCCATTTTCGTGGTGGCCAGGACCCGTTCGTATTCCGCGCCCCATATCTGCGGCGCGCCTTCCATCGCGAACACGTCGAACCGGCATCTGCCGGCCAGCCTTTCCCGCAGTTCGCGCACAAGCGCCATGCGCGGGTCGGACGGACGCGGGTTGCCCGCGAAAAAGACGTCGCGCGCGAAAGATTTCTTGAGCGAATTGTCTTCGCACTCCATCGAAGTGTCGGAGGGGTTCGGCATGAAGGCGACGGCGTTGCGCGCGGTCTTCCATTTCCGCAGGACGGGACCGGCCGTCGTCGCGAAAAGCGCGTCGCACGATTCCATGCGGCGCTCCATCTGCGCGGCGGTGGACTCCTGCCAGAGCGGATCGACGTTGAAATGCGCGATCTTCGCGCCCGGCAGCGCCTTGCGGATTTCGAAAAGCGTCTCGTTCGTTATGTAGTCGCAATGCCCCAGGATCACGGCGTCCGGGCGGAAGTTCTTCGCGGTCTTGACGAGTTTGCGGTTTGCGATCATGCCGCCTATCGCGCGGATGCCGGCCGGCGCCAGCAGGCGCGCCATGTCGCGGTCGGAGAACTCGCAGATGCGCCAGTCGTTGCGCACCGCGCCGCAGGCGAGCTTGCGCCCCGGACCCATGCGGAGATTGCCCCAGCGCCGGATCATCAGATTGTCCACTAAAAGTATGCGCACGGCGGCCTCCTCAGATTCTCATTATCGTCGATGCGCCCGGAACGCGGCCTTCGCGCATCGTGCGCCAGCCCACGCCGAATATCACGCCCGTCGCGATGAACGCGGTCATCAGGTTCGTGCCGCCGTAGCTCATGAACGGCAGGGCAAGCCCCTTGGTGGGAACGGTGCCGCAGACGACCGAAATGTTGAACACGGCCTGGAACCCCACAAGATACGCCATGCCGAACGCGAGAAGCCGCCCCAGCCTGTCCGACGCGTGCGTGGCCACATAGATCCCCGCGCAGAACCACGCGGTGAAAAGAACCACCGTCCCGGCCGAAAACCACAATCCCCATTCTTCCGCGCCGATGGCGAATATGAAGTCGGTGTGCGCCTCGGGGAGGTACAGATACTGCTGCATCGACTCTCCGTAGCCCAGGCCCGATACGCCGCCGTTGCTTATCGCGCGCGTCGCCTGCTTTAGCTGGTACACGGACTGGGACTTCGATCCGGCGTCTCCGCTCTCGTTTCCCGCGAGCCACGCCAGAAGCCGCTGGCGGCGGTTGTCGTTCAGCGCGATCAGGGCGGAAATCGGGGCGACCATCGCCACGCCCAGCCCCGCCACGTGGAAAAGCTTGACCCCGCTGTACAGCATGAGCACGAAGCCGAGAACGCACACCACCATCGTCGAGCCGTAGTCCGGCTCGGCCACGAGAAGCGCCGCGAACGCCACGAGCATCCCCGCCGGACATATCACGCCTTTCATCAGGGACTGCACGCGTCCACCTATCTTGTCGAGCCACACGGCGAGGCTCGCCACGATCGCGAGTTTCGAAAGTTCCCCGGGCTGCAGACGGATGACTTTGAAGTCAAGCCACCGGTAGGAGCCTTTTATGCTGCGGGTGAGGAATCTTAGCGGGGCTTCCAGCGACGTGTGCAGGCGCGGCAGCACGGTAAGCGCAAGCAGGAACGCGACCGCCCCGAAGATCGCCGGCATCAGCCATTTTTTCGTTTTCAGGCGGTGGTAGTCGGCAAACGCCGCCATCAGGCCCAGGACCAGCGATATGCCCAGCCATACGAGCTGCTTGTAAAGAAAATAGTACGGAGTGGGGCCGCCCGGCGCGTTGCGCGTCTCCCAAAGCGAACGCGCCCCGCCCGCGCCTGCAAGCGCGACAAGCCCGAACCCCGTCAGGAGCACGGTGGAATTCAGCAGAACGGTGAGGGCGGCTTTCATCCTGTCCTTGAAAGAGAGAAGTCCGGCGAAAACGCCGCGCAGCACATGTGCGCGCCAATCGCCGGACTTCGCCTCGGAACCGGTCCCGGCATCAGTTGCCGGGGGCTTCGGCGTCCGGCGGAAGTTTCAGCACCTGTCCGGCGCGGAGGCTGGTGTTGTCCTGGAGATTGTTGAGGCTGCGGATGGCCGCAGTCGTCACGCCGAACTTCACCGCAACGCCGAACACGTCTTCTCCGTCGAGAACGGTATACAGCTTGTACTGGCCTTCGTCCGCCGGCGGTTCAACGACCGTGGCGGCGACGCTGTCGACCTTGGGAGCCGGCTGTTCTGCGGGCTTGGCATCCGCGGGCGCCGGTTTTTCGGTCTTCTTGGGCTTCTCGGCGGGCTTGGCCGCAGCCTGATTCTTGTCCTGCGGTTTCGCCGCGGCTGCGGGCGCAGGCGCGGCGGCGGCCGCTCCCGCCGCGGGCAGCTTGAGCTTCTGTCCAACGCGGATCATGTCGCCCTTGAGACCGTTCAACTCGCGGATCTTGCCAACTGTGGTGCCGTTCGCCTTGGCGATCTTCGAAAGCGCGTCGCCTTCCTTCACGACATACTCGCCGGCGCCGGCCGCGGGAGCGGCAGGCTTGGCGGCGGGTGCGGCGGCGGGCTTGGCCGCAGGCGCGGGCGCGGCTTTCGCCGGCGCGGCGGACGCCGCCGGAATGACGATCTTCTGTCCGGGAACGATATGGTCGGGGCGGATTCCGGGATTGGCGGAGACGATATCCTCCAACCTGCACTTGTTCGCTTTGGCGATCTTCGAAAGCATGTCGCCTTTCTTCACGACATACGTCGTCGCCGCAGGCGCGGGCGCAAGCGGAGCCGCCGGCTTGACCGCAGGCGCGGCGGCGGGCTTGACGGGTTTGACCGCCGGGGCGGGCTTGACCGGTTTCACCGGCTTGACGGGCTTGATCGGCTTGACCGCGACCGGCTCGTCGATGTTGAACGGATCGGGTTCGACGGGGACCGGCGCGATCGTCCCGCCGTCGGCGGGAATCGCAGTAGGGGCGGGGCCGTTCGAGGCCGGGACTTTTGCGGGGTCTTTGCAGCCTTGGAGGGCGGCGCAGAGCACTGCCGTTGCTATGCCGATGGGCATTCCTATTTTCTTCATTGTCTCATCCTTGTTTGCAGGTTCCCGCCGCGCCGCCCAAAGCCCTTGCCAGAGCCTTGAACGCATCGCCGCGCTCGCCGTAGCTTTTGTACTGGTCGAAACTGGCGCACCCCGGAGAAAGCAGTACGGCATCTCCGGGATCTGCGTCGCGCGAAGCGGCCGCAAACGCCGTTTCGAGGTCGCCGCATGTCTCTACGGACACCGCGTCTCTCCATGCGTCTGCAAACTTTTCCGCGCAACGCCCTATAAGATACACTTTTTTGGCGTGTGAATGCAACACAACTTTGACAGAATCTGGATCGTCGCCTTTCGGAAGCCCCCCGGCTATCAGGCGCACGGGACGCCCCGCGGCCGCCACGCCGGCCGCCAGCGCGGCGAGCGAAGTGGCTTTGGAATCGTCTATGTACACGATTCCGCCGCGTTCCGCCACCTTCTCCATGCGGTGCGGAAGCGGGACGAATGCCGCGAACCCGGCGGAAATTTCTTCCGCGCCCAGACCAGCCGCGCGCATCAGCGCGCACGCGGCCGCCGCGTGCGGCCCGGTGACGGCGTTGTCGAAATACGATCCGGCGACTGTCGCGCGGAATCCGCCGGGCCCTTCGACAGCCCCCGGCGACCAGCGCCAGTCCGCGCGCGCAGGCCCGTCCGCCGGCCCGAACGTTTCAAGCCGCGTCTTCCGCCCGATTCCGTCGCGCACCGGGAAATCCGCGGGCAGCAGCGCAAGCCCGCCGTCCATGCCGCGCAGAAGCGCAAGCTTCAGCGTCATGTAGGTGAACATGTCGCCGTGGCGGTCCAGATGGTCCGCCTGCAAATTCAGCATCGCGGCGGCTTCCGGACGGAAAATGCGCGTCTGCTCCATCTGGAACGAACTGACTTCCGCCACCGCCCACTCCGTCGCGCCGCCGTCCGTGACGACTTCGCATAGCGGCTTGCCGTAATTGCCGCAGGCGACCGCGCCGCGCCCGGCAAGATTCAGAGTGTCCGCGACAAGCTTGACGACGCTCGACTTGCCTTTCGACCCCGTGACGGCCAGCATCCTGCCGCGGAAATGCGCGGCGCCCAGCTCAAGCTCGCTCGACACGGGTATGTTCCTGCGTTCGCATTCCGCGATCCACGGATGGTCCGCCGGAATGCCCGGCGACGCCACGGCGAACGCCCACCGGCCTTCCGGCAGCGGCATGTCGCCGTCGAGGACGACACTGTCGCACCCCGTGCGCGCAAGAAGTTTTTCCGCGGCCTTCCCGGACCGCCCGGCTCCCAGCACGAGGACGTTCACCGCGCGCCGCCTTCCGCGCCGCCCGCCTTCGCCCCGGGGAAAGTGAAAATCTTGAACGCCGGAAGCCAGTGCACGTCTTCGAATCCGGGAATCCGCGCGAGTTCGTCGAAGTCTTCCTCCTGCACCACCTGCAGTTTCACTACGACGAAATTCTCCAATTCTTCTTTCACGCGCGGGTCTTCAAGGACTTTGTCCATCGCGGCGCAATTCTTGCACCACGTCGCCCAGCAGTCCACTAAAAGCGGCCTGCCTTCCTCCGCGGCTTTCACGAAACGCGCCGGGAACGTCCCGGTCGTTTCGCTTTCCGCGTCGCGCAAAGGCGACCAGCCGCGGTACGCGATCTTTGCGTAATACGCCGCTAACGCGAAAACGCACAGCGCGAAAATCTTCTTCACGGCGCCCATCCACGCGCCGGGCTTCGGAAGCAGCGACATCCCCGCGCCGATGAAAGGCCACGGAAGCGCCATGCCCGCGCCAAGCAGAAACGGAAGCGCGGCGGCCGCGTACGCGCCGGACGCGACGCCT
>Ga0310695_10015329_pt1 | contig 10225 bp, 7 predicted proteins | sample RumenRJG_04DNA_FD_203882 | JGI IMG/M metagenome (GOLD analysis project Ga0310695, IMG submission 203882) | Bovine rumen microbial communities from Lethbridge, Alberta, Canada - RJG_04 (v2) (version 2) | ecosystem: Host-associated > Mammals > Digestive system > Stomach > Rumen | place: Canada... | reverse complement strand
GGCAGGCATCTGTCGATAGACGAGTCGATGTACTGCGGCAGGCTCTATACCTTCGTATCCAACAAGGATGCCCATGGCGGACGGGGCACAATCATCGCCATCATTGCAGGCGTAAAGGCCGCTACGGTGCTCAGGTGGCTGCTGGAGATTCCCGAGGAGGAACGCAGGGGCGTGCTCGACGTGAGTATGGACTTCTCAGACAGCATGAAGCTGATAACTCAGACGGCATTCCCCAATGCCAGGATCTCGCTCGACCGCTTCCATGTGTTCCAGGATTTGAACAGGTACTTCATGAAGGCCTTTTCCGGCGTGCGCGACAAGGTGCTTGTAGCCATCAAACACGAGAAGGCAGCCTATGACAGGAAAGTGGAGCGGTGCGCCAAGAACAGGAAAGCCTACAGGGTCAGGCATCCGAAACGCTACAAGGGCAGGAAACGGGGGCGCAAGGCCAAGTGGCGCAAGAAAGACTTCAAACCCAGTACGATGAAGAACGGCGAGTCGAAGATGGACTTCCTCAGACGCTCCTTCTACACCCTCAGAACCTGTCCCGACAAATGGAGCGACGAGCAGTGGGAGCGGATGGACATCCTTTCCATTTGGAGTATATACGAACCATGCGTGAGAAAGATGGGGTAGGGGATGCTGCCGTAGAAGATATCGACAGAGAGCGAATTATGCGCGATCCAAAGTATATCAGCAATATCGTTACTTACATCATTAAGAACTTCGGAAAGAAGACCAAACGTAATAGTACCTATCAGATGAAGGACCAGCGATTGCACGGCTTCAACTATATCTTTGCCACAGCAAGCATCGATGCTGCCAAACTCTATTATCAGGAGTTTAAACGTCAGATGGCGTATGTGCCAGAAGATCATCGACTGAAAGTGGCGATGATATATAGTTATGGCGCTAATGAAGCAGACCCATTGGACGGAGAACTGATTGATGAGAATCCAGAGGACACTTCTATGCTTTCGCAAACGGATAAGGACGCTTTACAGGAGTGCATTGACGACTACAATCAGATGTTTGGAATGAATTACTAAAGGATTCCAAGATTTCTATAAGGATGTCAGCATACGCATGAAGAATCGAGAGCTTGATTTACTGATAGTAGTAAATATGTTCCTGACAGGATTTGATGCTAAAACACTGAATACGCTGTGGGTGGATAAGAATCTGAAAATGCATGGATTGATTCAAGCCTATAGTCGTACGAACCGAATACTGAATGAAGTTAAGAATTGTGGTAATATTATATGTTTCCGCAACTTGGAACTCGCTGCCAACGAAGCCATTGGTTTGTTTGGTAATTCTGATACTCAGGGTATCGTACTGCTGAGAAGTTTTGAGGACTATTACAATGGATACACGGACAGCGAAAACGAGTATCATGAAGGTTATGAGGAAACGGTAAAGCAGTTGCGTGAGCAATATCCGTTACCTGTTGGAACAGACGTTATGACAGAAGAAGCCAAAAAGGACTTTATCAAGAAGTATTCTTATATCATGAAGTTGTTCAATATCCTTAGTACATTTGATGCTTTTGAGGGTAAGGAATTGCTTGGTGAGCAAGAACGACAGCATTATGCCAGTGCCTATATCGAACTTTATTACGAGTTCAAGAACATGCGAAAAGGCGAGGCTGAGGATGTCAATAACGACATCGCCTTTGAGATGGAACTGATCAAACAGGACGAAATCAGTATTGATCGCATTTTGTGGTTGATACAAGAATATGCTAAAGACCACATGCAGGATATGGAGATTATTGCTAAGATTAGAAATGCAGTCAATGCAAGTCCTGACCTTCGCAATAAGAAGGATCTCATAGAGCGCTTCATTGAAGGCATCACGCCAGGTAGTGAAGTGGATGGAAATTGGGAAGAGTTTATCAAGCAACAGAAGGCAGAAGCACTCCAACAGATTATTGAAGAAGAGAAATTGAAGCCCATTGAAACAAGGAACTTCATGGAAATTGCCTTCCGTAACGGTTTTGTTTCTATTTCTGGTACTTTTTTTGCTCAGATATCGCCAGCAATGTCTCGCTTTGCTAAAGACAATAAGCGTGAAGAAATGCGCCAACGTGTTTATGAGAAACTATGTGCCTACTTGGAAAAGTTTAAAGGTCTGGGAAATGATACTGCTGCAGAAGAAAATGTGCCTACTTGGAAAAGTTTAAAGGTCTAGGAAATGATACTGCTGCAGAAGAAAAGGATGACTTTACATGGGAAATGCCCGAAGTAGATAGTAAACAGAAACAAGAAACTGCGACTGTTGTAAAGCCAATGGTTGGTGAGAATGGTGGCATGAAGGCTCTTGCAATGTATCAGCCGTGGGCTTCATTGCTGGCTTGTGGTATTTCGCAAGTAGAGAATTGTAACTGGGTAACAGAAGAACGCGGCACATTCTTGATTGCTGCCACTAATAATAAGGAGGTATGGGATTCTCTGGATCCTCAGATAAAGGGAATCTATAAGCATTTAGAAAAGCAAGGTATACTGCCTGCCTATGAGGAATTGCCCACGAATGCTATTATAGGTTATGCAGACCTTACGAGTATTGTGGATCGTTGTAATCTTCCTGGCACTAACAGGAAATATGCCTATCATTTTGTTATCAGGAATCCTCACGTCTTTGATGAACTAATCCTGAATCATACTGTTGGTAGCAAATTCTATGAGGTAAAAGAGGTGACTCCTGAGAACATGCCAGCATCACATCAAGTAAAATTATAATCTCCTAATTGTTGTATACTATGAGAGAACTAAATCCACACATCGATTTGCAGCACACGCTTGCGCAACAAATCTTCAATGCTTTACAAGGTGAAGTAACAGAAGATATTCGTCAGAAATCTTATTCATTTCTCAGATGGACGGAAAGCGAGACAAGGTTGAAGAAGACTTCATTATCAAAGAACTTGCTGCATATAGTCTATTCCCATACAAGGACTTGAAACGAGTTGAGAAAAGTGATGTTGTTAGTACTCTCAATAATTCGATAAAGAATATTCTTGAAATGGCTCCAGATTTGAAGAGTGAACTCCTAAACTACTTCGTAAATATGGCTTTCGCAGATGGAATTCTTGACGAAAAAGAACTGGCACTCATCAATGACTTTGGTGACAAACTTGGGTATGTTAAAAGCGAAATAGCAGAATTTATGTGTAACAAGGTTAGGAAAGAATTCAAACCTAATGTCACTGCGTTGAAATAAGAGATCAAAACGCAGATAAAACGATTCGATTAAGACTTTCCTTTTAGAGTTTTTTCATGGTGCGCCATAACAACTGATTTCACGGATTTTCGAATTTTGCCATACTGATAATTAGTAACTTGGAAAATCCGTTTAATCCGTGAAATCAGTTGTCGTTAATTATGCCAGCCCTCTTTTTTGTGTGTTGATAGAACCTATTTCCTTACAATGACGCTGCCGCTGGCCTGATGGGTGGCCAGGATAAGCACCTCGGCAATCTGGACGTGAGCGGGAGCATTGGCAGCATAGACGGCAACATCGGCAATGTCGTCGCCAGTCAGAGGGGTGATGCCCTTATAGACATTGGAGGCACGAGCGGTGTCTCCATGAAAGCGAATGTTGCTGAAGTTGGTCTCTACAAGACCGGGCTTCAGGTTGGTGACGCGGATAGCCGTATTGGCCACGTCGATGCGGAGCCCGTCGGACAGGGCCTTCACGGCAGCCTTCGTGGCACAATAGACATTGCCGCCAGCGTAGGCAGCATCGCCAGCCACAGAACCGACATTGATGATGTGACCGCTATTACGCTCCACCATGCTAGGAACAATGAGGCGCGTCATGGTCAGGAGGCCCATGATGTTGGTGTCTATCATCGTTTCCCAGTCATCGGGGTTGCCCTCGTATTCAGGCTCCAGACCCAGGGCGAGACCGGCATTATTGACTAGCACGTCGATGCTTTTCCACTCGGCAGGAAGGCTGGCGATGGCGGTCTTGGCCACCGCGCGGTCTCTCACGTCGAAAGCCAATGTCAGCACTTGCGTGTCAGCCAACTCGTTCTTGATTTCGGCAAGACGATGCTCGTTCCTGCCAGTCAGTATCAACTTGTCGCCATTCTCAGCGAACTTTCTTGCACAGGCCAGTCCGATGCCGCTCGTGGCTCCTGTGATTAAAACGATCTTGTTCATGTCTTTACTTGATGACGACCTTACGGCCATTGATGATATAGATACCAGCCGGCAGGCTGTAGAACTGACGGGTGGTGCCTACCTTCTGTCCGCTCAGGTTGTAGATATCCTGGACTTTGTCTGTCAGGGTCGCGGTGTCGATGCCTGAAGGCAGTTCGTCGATGGCGAAGCGCTGGGTGTCGAGGTAGTTCATGCGGCGCGTGAACCAGTCGGTGAGATAGTTCAACTCATCGTCGAAGTCGAGGCTGAGACGGGAGATGTCCGTATCGCCGTTCCATTTGTCGTATTCCCGCTGGGCAGCACCACAATGCTTGAAGCGTTCGAGATAGGTGCTGAAGCGACTGAGGATGCTCTCGGTGGCGAGGAAGTTGCTGCGCAGGTCACGATAGCGCATGCGCACCTGCATGTTGAAGTCTTCGGCATCGGTGTCGCGCAGGCGCTTGAAGAGATTGTAGTCACCATGTTCGTAGCGCGTGATGAATTGGGCATAGTCCTGTTCGGGGCCGAGGAAACTCTGGTGGAAATACTGGTCGCTCCAGCGCTGGCCGCAGGTGGCATCCATGTCCCAGACGGCGAAGGTGATGCGCTTGTCGGTCTGCTTGTCGTAGCAACCGAAGAACATGTTCTTGCCGTGGTTGTCGGTAGAGAGGATGGTCTCCATCAAGATGTAGTAGTCGATGACGACGGGCAGGTCGAAATACTCGGCAATGTGCTGACGGAACTCTGTGTCGGTAGAGTGGCACACGAAGTCGACGGCATTGTAGAGCGTGCTCCAGTCGGTCTGGTTGCCATAGTCTTCGAAGTCGGGATATTTCACCTCGAACTTGTCCCACATCTCGCTTTTGGCGTTGGGGTCGGAGAGGAAGTCCTTGGGATAGTAACTGCCGTCGGGACGGGTGCCCATGAGCGTGGCATAGGTCCAGTCTTTCGACTTCCACAACTGTCCGTGCACGGTCTCTGCGGCCTCGTCGTATTTCTTCAGTTTCATCTGCTTGCGGTCCATGTTCTCGGTCATGCAGTAGATGCCGCGATACTCGTCGTTGAGAATCAGTTCGACAAACTGGCCGTGGGTGCCAGTAGCGGCTTTCTTCTCCTTGTCAATATAGTAGGGCGGGGTGGAGTAGTCGTTCCACAGGTCGGTGAGCACGCGGTTGCGGATGCGGCTCATGTCAACCTGGCACGATTCCAGAATCCAGGAGTTGTCGTTGCGCAGGCCGAAGAATTTCCGCTCCAGTTTGTTGCCCTGGGCATCCTTGAGTTTCACGTGGTAGTTGCGCTTGTGCTTGTCGTTGCCGTTGGTGATGCCTCCGCGCCACTTGGCCTTCATCTGCATGGTCTCAGCCACCTGCTCGTCGGAGGGCTCGATCACGCGGATATAGCCGTCGCTATAGTCGTTGTTGAAGGTGCCATAGATATTCACCACGGGCAGGGCCGTGAATGTGATCTTGTGCGTCACGGTGCTTGTGCCATTGCTCACAGAGAGGGTATAGTTGGTGCCTGCAGCCATGTTGCGGAAACGGTAGGTGGAACCGGAAGCCACTTCCGTGCCGTTGATCTTCAGGTTGCCCCAGCCGTCGGCTTTGTCGTAAGTGATCTTGGCGGTATAGTCCGTGCCGAAGTTCGACTCATCGGTGCTGGCCAGATAGATATTGATGGACTCGGCATAGGCAGGCGAAGTGCCGTCGATGCAAAGGTTCTTGAGCGCCCTGGCCACAGGGTCGACTTTGGGGAAGTTGGCCACGCTCTTGCGCAAGGCCTCCAGGGCATCGAAGTCATCGCCACACGCGGCTATCATCGTGGTGATATCGTCTGGACTGTAGAAGTCGAGCAATGCCGCACGCACTTTCTCTTTCTCGCCGTTGATGAGGTCGGTCTCGCTGCCCTGATAGTAAAGCGCGAAATTATCGACGGCCACCCAGTTGGCATTGGTATTCTTGATGCGAATGCCGAGGGTGGCTTCACCATTGCTGCCAACGGTGAAGTTGACGGTATAGCGTTTGGGCTGCTCGTTGGCTGTGCCGGCCTCAGTCTGTTGGTCGTTGGCAAAAAGCCATACACCATAGCCAGTCTCTTCGCTCACGCTATTATACCAGGAGTTGGCTGCCTGTCTTACGGCAATGATGTCGGAAGTCAGCACATACTGGCCTTGCGGCAGATTGTTGAGCGTCTGACTGAGAGTATGGTCAGGGAGTGCTCCATCTGAACTACTTCTCCACCGCTCAAGGAATGGTGACACGACAGATGCATTACCATTATGGTAGTTACCAAAGCCAGGGTCGGTCCAGCCGTCACCCACAAACATCCAGTTGTCTGGTGACTCGGCAGTAGCCTCCAACCATGACGACACATCGTAGCCATCTACGGTGACTGGCATCTCTGTTTTCTCTGTCACCTGCTTGCCCTGCTCGTCGTATATGACAAATTGCTGGTTATTGTTGGCAGAATTATTATTGGAATAGGTGCCCACGCAGTAACTCGATGTGCGCACATCCCAGATATGGTCGTTCTGCTGAATGTTGCGAATGGCATAGACGCCATCGCTCTGCTGCGAGAAGAGCCACAGGGAGAGGTCGCCGTTCATGGCATCGGTCATGCTGACATAGCGGAGCAATTGGGGCGAGTCCTGACGCTGGCCGTCGTAGGTGACGTATTTCCCCGTCTTGGCGTTCTTGATGGAATAGTAGCCCTCTCTCTCCTCTGTGAGAATCCAATAGTTTTCGTCGTTGGTTGTAAACCTGGAGAGATAGTACAGGGGGGTGTTCTGACCAGCAGTAGCACCATCGGTGACACAACCCTCAGTAAAAAGGGTGCAAACGATGCGGTAACGCATGCCGGACTGGATGTCGGGCTTGGCGAAAAGGCTTAAGGAAATAGTTGTGAATAGCAGTAATAGTAGTAGTTTTCTCATGTTGTTGGAATAGTAGTGGAAGGGAAAAAGAGAAAGTGGAGGATGGTTGCAGACAGACAGCCATCCTCCACCCACAGTCAACCTTAATAGGCGAAGAGAGGATATTCTTTCATCTTGTCATTGACGCGCTGGCGAACGCTGGCAATGACTTCAGGATTCTCAGGATCGTTGAGCACCTCCTCGATCCAGGCGGCAATCTGCACCATCAGGTCTTCCTTGGCACCACGGGTGGTGATGGCAGGCGTGCCCAAACGGATACCAGAGGTCTGGAAGGCCGAGCGTGAATCGAAGGGAACCATATTCTTGTTCACCGTGATATCGGCAGCCACGAGGGCGTTCTCAGCAACCTTACCAGTCAGATCGGGATATTTCGAACGGAGGTCGACAAGCATGGAGTGGTTGTCAGTACCGCCGGAGACAATGCCGAAGCCGCGCTTCACCAGTTCCTCTGCCAGTACCTTGGCGTTCTTCTGAACCTGCTTGGCCCACTCCTTGAACTCGGGCTGCAGAGCCTCGCCGAAGGCTACGGCCTTGGCAGCGATGACATGCTCCAGCGGACCACCTTGCTGTCCGGGGAAGACGGCAGAGTTGAGCAGGGCAGACATCATCTTTACCTCACCCTTAGGAGTCTTCAGACCCCAGGGGTTCTGGAAGTCCTTACCCATCAGGATGATACCGCCACGAGGACCACGCAGAGTCTTATGGGTGGTAGAGGTCACGATGTGTGCATACTTGACAGGGTTCTCCAGCAGACCGGCAGCAATCAGACCTGCGGGGTGTGCCATGTCGATCATGAGCAGGGCACCAACCTTGTCGGCAATCTCGCGCATGCGCTTGTAGTCCCACTCGCGGCTGTAGGCAGAGCCACCGCCAATGATCAGTTTGGGCTTGTGCTGCAGGGCCAGTTGCTCCATCTCGTCGTAGTCCACACGACCAGTCTCCTTGTTCAGGTTGTAGCCAACGGGCTTGTAGAGGATACCGCTGGTGTTGACCAGCGAACCATGTGAGAGGTGACCGCCATGAGCCAGGTTCAGACCCATGAAGGTGTCGCCGGGCTGCAGCACAGCCAGCAGAACGGCAGCGTTGGCCTGTGCGCCAGAGTGAGGCTGCACGTTGGCATACTCGGCATCAAACAGTTTGCAGACGCGCTCGATGGCCAGTTTCTCCACCTCGTCCACCACTTGACAGCCGCCGTAGTAGCGCTTGCCAGGATAGCCCTCAGCATACTTGTTGGTCAGGTAGGAGCCCATAGCCTCCATTACCTGGTCGCTTACGAAGTTCTCCGAAGCGATGAGTTCAATACCCTTCAACTGGCGCTGGTGCTCGCGCTCAATCAGTTCAAACACCATGTTGTCTCTTTTCATTTTTGCTTTTTTATTGGGTTGGTTTAATTGAATGTGCGTACAAAATACACTTTGTGGGTGCAAAGGTAATCATTTTAAGTGAAAAGAGAAAAGCGAAAAGTGAAGAATTTGTTGCCGCTTCTGTTTTTTTTGTTTTTTTAGAAGTGCGGTAACAAATTCTCCACTTTACGACATTCTATTTCACCTTATGACAGACATGCGTCCAATTCGCTCTGAATCAGTTCCTTGTCAAGATGCTGGCCGATGAAGACCAGTTTCTGCATGCGGTCGCCATACTGCTCGTCCCAGTCACGGCGCAGGGCCGGGTCTCGTTCCATCATCTGTGCCAGTTCGTCCTTTGGCATCGTGGCGAACCATTGTCCGGCCTGCCGGATGCTGACCTGCTTGCCTGCCTGTTCGAAGAGGTAGCACATGTCTCGTTCGTCTTCGAAATAGCAGATGCCCTTGGCACGAATGATGCCCTTGGGCCACTTGCTTGCCACGAACTCGTCGAATAGTCCCAGCACAAAGGGGCGACGGGCATAGTAGACAAAAGTGCCGATGCCATATTCCTCGGCTTCGCCCTCATCGTCATGATGGTGATGATGGTGGTGGTGATCATGCTCATGGTGCTCGTCGTGCTCATGATGCTCGTGATGTTCATCATGCTCGTCATCATCATCGTCGTCTTCGTCTTCTTCGTGATGACGTTCCACCTCCTGAATCCATGTGGCCGAGGTGGCAACCTTGTCGAAGTCGAACATGCCTGTGTTCAGGATCTTGTCGAAGTCCACGTCGCCATAGTTGCACTCGATGATTTCTGCCTTGGGTTGCAGGGTTCGCACAATCTGGCGGATGCGTCCAAGTTCGTTTGGCGTCACTTCAGCAGCCTTGTTCAACAGAACGATGTTGCAGAACTCTATCTGCTGGATGACCAGGTTCTCGATGTCCTCTTCATCGATGTCTGGACGTGTCAGTTGCAGGCCACCGTCAAACTCATCGCGCATGCGCAGGACATCAACCACGGTGACGATACAGTCGAGACGTGGATAGCCCACCTTGATGAGGTCGGCATCCATAGCGGGGATGCTGCAGATGGTCTGGGCGATGGGGCCTGGCTCACAGATGCCGCTGGCCTCGATGACGATATAGTCGAAACGCTGCATCTGGATGATGTCCTGCAGTTGTTTCACCAGATCCATCTTCAGCGTACAGCAGATGCAGCCGTTCTGCAGGGCCACCAGACTGTCGTCCTGTTGGTTGACGATGCCGCCCTTCTGTATGAGGTCAGCATCGATGTTTACCTCGCCAATGTCGTTGACAATAACGGCAAACCTGATGCCGCGCTCGTTGCCCAGTATTCGGTTCAGTAATGTTGTCTTTCCGCTGCCCAGATAACCTGTCAGCAGCAGTACGGGTGTCTCTTTTACAGACATAATTCTAAATTCTTAATTCTTAATTACACCAGTTCCACCTTGTTGATGTCCTGTTCTTTCTCACAATAATGGCAAGTCAAGATGTTGCCGGAAACGTGGAAATAGGTGTCCATCGGTTCGTTGTTGGTGATGCATTTTGGATTGTTGCACTTCACGATACCACGAATCTCGCTGGGCGTTTCTACAGTCTTCTTCTCCACCACCTCGTAGTCACGAATGATGTTCAGGATGACGTTTGGGGCTACGACAGACAAGCGTGAAATCTCATCGTCTGTGAAAAACTTGTCGCTCACTTTGATAATACCCTTATTTCCAACCTTTTGCGATGGATAGTTAAAACCAATGGTAACAGGCGTCTTCAATTCGAAAAGA